>Ga0272443_10000727_pt1 | contig 56267 bp, 35 predicted proteins | sample SSMAcet12_FD_193581 | JGI IMG/M metagenome (GOLD analysis project Ga0272443, IMG submission 193581) | Marine sediment archaeal communities from Little Sippewissett salt marsh, Falmouth, MA, United States - SSM-Acet-12 | ecosystem: Environmental > Aquatic > Marine > Wetlands > Sediment ... | reverse complement strand
ACTGCCTCCGATGCTTAACCATCAAATCTACCTCCGTGTACCTCCCTTCGGGTTCGAAACCCTCAGGGTCGAACGACTACACTAAGTATAACAGCTCAATATTCCATTTCCAACTGAAGCAGGACAGTATTTACTTCACGAATACAAGTGGTGTCGTGGCATTTGTGTCAATCGGTGATAGGCTGGAATCGAGGTAAGATCGGACTCGCGCGCGGCAAGCGCCCAACCACTACTTCTTCAAAGCGAATGGAATCAGAATCATCTCAGCCTGTCGAGCTTTTTCAATCCCACTTCAAGTAATGCGCGCACTGGTTGTCCTGTGAAGATTAGATCCAAACTGTAACTCGGAAATTCCTATCAACCTATTAAGGTCCCGGAATCCTGTAACAACAGTGCTTCTTCGTGCACTCATCGATAAGGAGAAGAGACAAACAATCGAAAGGAGAGAACAATGTCGTTTAGTCAAATCACGGTATCATGCAGTGTGGCACTGATTCTAACGATCTTGGGGCTGGGGTGTTCAACGAAGCTCGAACGGTCAGCTCAATCTCTTCCATACACGCATTCAGGAAATTCAGCTCAATTCTCGCCACTACCATTCCCACAGACGACTCAACAGAGTGATGCACTGGTGCCGCTGGATCACAGCCGAGCAAAGCTCTACAGATGGGAACAGGGACTGACTCCGTATGCGGCAGTGTGTGTAACCGGGCGAAACACGATCATCTGGGGCGGACAGTATTCGAACATGGGTTTTGAGTTTGAACTGGGAGGTATCTCAGATACTTATTTCGAGATACCAAAATCCAGCTATGTGAAGACAAGAGATTTCTCAGTGCATACTGAATCCGCTCCAAGCCAGCTGCAGCTCTATTCGAACGGTCGTTGGATTCTAATGACTGGAGGAAGCAACGTTAGCATTGGCAATTCCGGTGGTCACGCCCATGCAGAGGCAAGTGGAGTGAGAATATCTGGTTATTATGGCACAAAACATGGGATTGACGGAAAACTAAAAGTCACCTTCTTGAGTGATTATGGAGTATTGTCGCTTGCCGAATTCGTAGATGATGGTCAGATTTTGGAAACTGCAATGGGCAAGTACTCGAGGTAGATGGATTCATGTGCAACCGCAAGAAAGGAGATCATCATGTCCAGTCTGAGGTTTTTCACAGCGAATCTACTGACAGCGATTATCCTGACGACGTCTCCGGCTATAATTCACGCAGATCCAACAGAGAAGGACAGCGTGTATTTGTGGATGTAAGTGGCGCCCGGTATTGGGCTGAAGTCGACACAAGTGATGCTGAGATACTGTTGCTCCACCTGAGAGAAATCCGTCAGGACCTTTAGTTCAAGCGAGGATCCTATGCTGAGGAAAGGCATTTCCATCTGACCGGTGAGGGTCAAACCTGCACGGGATGCAATTGTTCTATTCCTGCTCGGTTGATTCTGAAAGCCGGTGGTGATTGGATGTTCCGTGGATCGCACAATCCCAGTATTGGTTACAGCGGGGCAGTTCTTGAAGGAAGCTATTGGACAAGACGAGACCACTACCGACAATTTCTGCTGCTCCTTAATGAAGACAATGCTTATTTGTTTCAAGTGATCTATGATGGTTTCGAACTGTGGGGCTGGGATTTGGGCTTTCGACTCTCGTCTCGCTGATCACAATTGGCTGCATGCCTACCTTCTGCAACGATTACATATCTATTTGCATATTAGGTCGTGTCAACAAGTCGAAGATCTGGTGCCTAAACACCGGTCCGATCTGAAGCATCCTCTGCCTTAGAATTCACTGGTCATTCGTGTGTCGACTGAGCAGCTTGGAATGGCGAGCATATATCTCACGCTTCGCAAATGATCACACCGCAATCCAGCAAGTCTGTACGTAACAACTCTCCGGCAAGCTGCACTTGTTGTAAAACGCGATTTGATTCGCTGGAAGATAACAATCGTCTCCGGGAGGTTACGATGCTAAGCTCAGGGACATTCAGACTCGTGATGATTATGGCATGTGTTGTGCTGGTCAGATGTAGCGCTACAGCCGAGACAATTGATGCTCAATTACATATTGACCGATATCCTTCACCATTTGTCAGCGATTGGGATTATGATCCTGGGTTAATAGAGCTGTTAGTCAGCAACCTCACTGGTCGGGATCAGTCGGTAATCGTGGAGATGACTTTCTGTGATAGGTACGGAACTCAACTTGCATTCGGGAAGAGCTCAGTTACTCTCATCCCTTCCTCACCATCGGTTACCGTACTTAACGGCAGATCAATCATTGAATGGGAGACACTGAAGTACCCCGCGAGGGTTGAGAACATGATCATTCGAACAGGTAGACTCCCCGAAGGTACGTTTCGCGTGTGCGCGCGTCTGCTCTCAGCCAACGGCGAGTTTCTCTGTGATGCCGGCTGCTCAGCCTTCCAAATAGTCTATCCTGATCCGCCAAGTCTGTTCTATCCGGAAGATAACTCCTTGTTATTCGATTCACATCCGGTCTTTCAATGGACACCAGTGATCGTACCCGCAGAGTTTGATGTAAACTACATAATTACTATCAAGGAATTGTTAGGCAATCAGAGTACGGGTGCTTTGCAGACCAAGTATCAAGCCTGGCAGAACAATCCGCCGTTGTATATAATTAGTGATTTGTCGGAGACTGTTTTCGATTACCCTATCAGTGCTCCGCTTCTTGAACACGGTAAGTACTATGTCTGGGGAGTGCAAGTCGTTGATGAAAACGGTTCGACTCTGGCAGCAAATGGTGGCAGAAGTGAAGTCTGGCAATTCACGGTAGCCCCATCCCCTATCGTTGTCAATACAGATACGATTTTTGAACCTCTCTCCCATCTGGAACAACCAGATTCCTCAGGCCAAGAAAAGCATGAATCAGACGGAGACATTTACCTGGCTGGCACGATTTTGGATGCAGAGACCGGTCTACCAATATCCGAGGCAGCCATTGAGTATCGATCCGTGAAACAAACGTATTTAGATGGTTCACAGGCTTCGGAGAAAGACACAGAAGAGCGGACTATATCAAGGCCCGGTAGCCCATTAGGACCGGAAGGTCCCCGCCAGCAGGGTCAGAGTGATGAGGATCAACAGTCATCAGGACAAATATCATACGTTGAGCAAGAAGACTCGTACCTGAAGGACTGGTCCGATGAGAATGGTAACTTCTCAGTATCCGGAGTAGCGGCTGAAAGCTTCTTCAGTCTGATCGTGACCAAGCACGGATACGAGAAGAGCTATCATATCGGTCGTCAGTATTATCAACAGGGGAGCATTTCGAATCTGGTTTTGGAGATTGAGCCAGGCCTATGGTCTTGGGGAGGAAGGATTACGGATTCCGTGACAGGGGAACCGATCTCCAACGCTGTTGTCAGATTGACCGACAGAAGCCCGGTTCCGGTGAGCCCTATTGCTGAAATAGTCGATCGTGGTACAGAGCCTGATGCTTCATATGGTTTTCCCAGAGTTGTCACGACTGATACTGATGGGCGATTCCTCTTTGAGAACATGACCAAGAACCGCACTCACTATCTCGAAATTCAGCACTACCGATATCAAGAGAGCAAACACATCCTCTCTCCCACGTATTTGGCAGACCATACTAGCGAGTTGATGAAGCTGGTCCCCAGGACCGGCGGAATTGAGGTCATGGTCAAGAATAAGGAAACCGGAAGGCCGGTGAGAAGAGCCAGAGCCTACCTCTTCCACGATTACGACCCAGCACTCTTTGCTGCAAGAGATGCTGAGGAACAATCCTCCCAGTTGTGGACTCCTACGAGTACGAATACAGGCTTGATCGGTATGCTTGAATCTGCTGATGAGGCAATCGATGAGAATCGCCCACTTGTGTGGATGGGGGATACCACAACCGATTACGGCGTTGCTTCGTGGTTGAATAACGGCTCGCATACATTCGAAGTGACCGAAACCAGCACAGAGCCGGTATCGATGCCAGTCGAAGGCTGGATCGACTTCACAAATGCGTCCGGTTCCGGCGAATGTCAGTTCAACGATGTCCTGATAAACCATCCCGATCAGGAAACGGATAGATATGCCGTGTGGGTGCAATGCCAAGGCTATTACGATACATGGGTTCCAGCAAGGCTTAGCGTTGAAGGACAAAGACTTTGGATTGTGGTAGAATTGACCGAAGCCGCCGGGATGGTCACCGGAACAGTAACAGACGCGAAATCTGGAGAACCAATCGGCGATGCCACGGTTCGCCTGCTCGCCGAAGATATCACTGTGATTGACGAACCGGAAGGTCACCATAGAGATGGCGGCCGTGTCACTGATTCCGAAGATCACTGGATTGAGAAACGCGAAGATAAGAAGCCATACATAGAAACCTACAGCAATCCCGATGGATCCTTCACCCTGCATGACATTCAGGTTGGATCTTATGAGAAGTTAGTTGTATCCAAATCGGGCTACAGGTCTTTCACACTTGAGGACATCCAGGTCGAGCTCGGAATAATCCAGAAGGTTGATGCTCCGCTGGAGCGACCTGTAGGCGTTGTCCGAGGGAAAGTCAGCGACGATAAAGGACAACCTGTTTACGGCGCAGGGATTCGGTCTCCTGACATGCCTTGGATGCAGACCATAACAACAAATCTCGATGGCTCTTTCTTCACTTCCGATGTTCTCGCTGGTTCAATCAGGTTCGAATTCACAAAAGCCGGATACCCTCAACTGACCAAGAGAGTCAAAGTTGAGGAAAACGACACTGTTGAAGTTAATATCACACTTGTTCCGTACAAAGGGCATCTCAAGGTCGTAGTTACGGATGGTTCAACCGGCGATGTTGTTCGTAATGCAGAGGTTACGGTCGACGGCAGTAATGACTACACCGACGCATTTGGTTCTGCCGTCCTGTATGATCTTGCCGTTGGTGACAAGAAGATCGCTATCAAGCCGCCTGAGTCGGAGATCGATTACATCAAGACATCCATTGATGTCACTATAGAGCGAGATCAGATGGTAGAGCATTCAGTTGTCATGAAGCGCGGTGCTCGTATCGCCGGACGTGTTGAAAGGCTTGGGCGAGCTGGTCAGGGAATCGAGGATGTGCAGATCGCTGTCCGAGGAAACAGCGGTGTGTCGACAAAATCCAGAAGCGACGGGACTTTCGAACTCCGGCGAGTTCCCGTGGGAAATGAGATCATCCTGCGAGCAACGCGAGTTGGCTATAAATCCGGATCAGTTACCGTTTCAAACCTCGTGGTTAATGAGCACAGGCAGGGAGTGGTCATACAGCTCGATACGACCGTTGTCGACTCCATCTTTGGATTTGCAGTGCAGATCGATTCAGAGGAAGACATCGGAAACGGTCACAAGCGAGTCACCGGTAATATCGTTGACGTGAAATCGAACGATATCCTCAAACTGAAGAGTTCGGGGACCAAGTTCAGGTTTGAAGGTGTTGAAATCGGCTCTGACAGAAAGCCGGTTGAATCAACGTTTCAGCTCGCTACTCGCGAAGCTGCCGTCACAGTGTTCGGATTCAAGGGGAAGCTCACCGGAGAAAATGACGGTACACTCTCGCTGAACTGGAGCGAGGAGCATGATGTTGGATTCATCAGCGGTCAAGTAGTCCTTGATACCAAAGATGATATTCCCAGATGGATACCCGGATCAGCATGGATCAGCGAAAGGATTGCATCCACATCTGCATCCAAGCTCTGGTCAGATGGCGGCTACAGAGGTCCAGATGCTCTTGGCCTGGATTACCTGAGTGTCGCCGATAACAGCGTAACGCTTAGAATCGGCGGGTTCTCCCTTTCCGTGGACTACACCAAGACCACATTGGACGACAAAGGACTTCATTACACGGGCAAACTGATCATCCCCGGTATTCCGAAGCTGGATTTCTCAGACCTCAATATCCAAGTGGTTGATGGGTCTCTCAAGTTCCATGGAGCTACTATCAAGACAGACCCACCGGTGACTATCCCTATGGGAGTCTTCACTCTCGTGGACAGTTCCACTACATGGAATGAATCAGGTTTCATGGCGAGCGGAGCCATCCGTGTTGACGAACTCGATCGTGAATTCGGTTTCTCTGATCTCCGGATCGATAAGGATGGTGTCTTCCTGAGTGTCCGCGTTGATTGCGACGAGGAGAATGGTACATTCAGCATGTTTGGCGCTGACTTCACTATCAGAAGACTCGAGTTTGGGACAGTGACAGAAGAGCAGGGTGGCAATGACCAGACGCGGTTCTTCGTCTTCACAGGCGATCTGGCCGTTCCGAAACTGGGTGAGGACCGTCCGATTCAGTTCGAGAACCTGCGCTATACACAGGATGGAGAGTTCAGCGGTACAGTCAGGTTCAACCAAAGCTTCACGTTTGCAGGAATCGTCCCCTTCCAACTGCATTCTATCGAGTTCAATGAGGACGAGCGCAAAGGCAAGTATATGTATGTCCGAGGCTCGATCGGTTTCAGCATACCGGGTGTCAGCGTTGTCGCCGGCAACATGAAGTACTATGAAGACGGTGACTTCGATCTCAAGCGAATGGGGCTGGGATTCAGTGCCGGGCCTGTGGGGGTAAGCCTCACAGTATCTTGGGCGGATGACATTTTCAGGGGATCGGGAAGCGTGGCAGCGGGGCCATTGTTCTCCGTGCGTGCCGGGTTTGAGTACGGTGGGCCTGGTGAGTACATGATAGCGTTGGGAATGAACACGAACATACCAATAGGCCCTATCACGATTGTCGGCGTCGATGGCCACATAAGGTACAGTGCCTCCAGATCAAAGTGGGAGGTTGGCTTTGGGGGCAGTATGACAGTGGGCTCGGCTGAAAAGGTCGCTACTCTTGACTGCTATTTCACGATTTACAACAGCAACGCTGGAGTGGCATTAAAGGCTGAAGCGACCGTGCGAGCATTAGGCAACATAAAACTCGCCAACGGCACAATATTCCTCGATTTCCCCCGCAAGCACTTCTGGGGAGAAATCGACATGAGTTTCAGTTGGAATGGTGTTGTTGATGTTGGCGCCTGGGTACGTGTTGAATTCAAGGCCGGAGACTACTGGTTCATGGAGGGGGGCATAGACAGTGATCTTTTCAAGCTCGTCACATCTCATGGACATGGCGTGATAGGCTGGAATTACAGTGGCTATAGCTGCCCCTACAAAAAAGACTATCAGAAACTTAGTTGCTATCCCAAAGGATCTCAGTTGTTACCAATCAATGGGTTGCATCTTGAGGCATCCCTGCACTTCGGTGGAAGTACGGAGTTCCTGGGTAATAAATACGCTCTCGAATACGAGATTGGCACGTTCGTGAACGTCAACGTCCGTCAAGGATTCGCAGGTGGCTACTTCGTGAGGGGATACGTTACCGGTGAGTTCTTTATCATAGGTGGATCAGCAGAAGTCGAAGTGGGTGCATGCATGAATTACTACAATGGGGTTCTCACTGCTCATGCACACTTCGGCGCATATGTGCACGTCTGGGCGGGAGCCTGTGGAAAAGATGCAGATTGCTGGGATGTTTGCTCTGACAGTTGGAAGCTATGGAAGGTGGGAGGAAAGGTCTGTTTCGATCTTTACGCCTCGATTGACTACAGCAGTGTAACAGGTTGGGACTTTGAGGTACATTTCTAGTAGAGTATCGAACTTATGATTGAAAGGAGTTTGACATGTTGACTTTCAAATCGAATCTCATCTGCTTGGCTCTACTTACTGCGATCTTCGCACAAACCAGTCTGGCAGACGATTCGCCCTGGATCGGAGGGGTGTCCTCTCCAGGAGGTATATATATCGGCATCGAGGGCAACGTGCTTCATGAATCAACCACTGCAGGCGCTGATGGTTGGATAGGATACAACATATACCGGAGCCATGAAAAAGAAGATAAGTTCACAAAGCTGACGCCTGATCCTCTCTCAAGAATCGGTACGCTGGAGGAACTCGAGGTTCATTTAGGAGTGGGTATTCAACGGTGGATCGGGACACTAGGCTTGGAAAATAGTCAGGACCTCTGGGAGTCAATAATCACTGGAAACGAGAGAATCCTCGGCTGGTCACGATTTGACCCAAAAATGCGCAGGGCACTTGGATTGACATTCGTCGATTCAACTGCTGAACCCGGAGAGACGTACATATATGCTCTCTCCATGGTCAGATCAGAGGGTTCGGAGTCTGAGAGGATTTTCTCAGAGCCAGTTACGTGTGGCGTCCTGCCATATGAACTCCTCAGCCCGATAGACGTCACTACTGATGTTTCCGAATCGAGAGTTCGCATTAGCTGGAAGACCAATAAGGACAATGTGGCAACTTACTCGTACTCTGTCTACAGGTCATCCACGAAGGGGGGAAGTTACCTCCGTATCAATGACAGGCCTATTCATATCTTCCAGTTTGATAACTCTGACGAAGAGGCGACCGGAATGTTTACTGACACTAATATCGCTGTCGGAAAGAACTACTTCTACTATGTTGTCACCGTCGATATCGCCGGCAATGAGAGCGAATTCAAGGATTGTGTTGTAGCCAAGCCGACGGACATAACTCCGCCCGATGCTCCTTTGAATATTGAGGCAAAAGCATCCTTGCTGGGCATTACTGTATCATGGGATGCCGTTACGGATCGTAAGCTTGCCGGATATCTGATCTATAGAAGTGAAGGGATGGACTCAGCGTACTCGCAGATCTGCGAGAGCCTCATAGGCCCGGAAGTCCGTCTGTACGAAGACAGATCGGTGAAACCAGATCATGAGTACTTCTACAAGATCACCGCTATTGATGAAGCAGGCAATGAATCAGACTCATCGAAAATGGCGCAGGTTGTCTACGAAAACTTTCGACCACCACTCCCTCCTCACGGCTTGACGGCTGAGGAATACTACGATAGCGTTCTTATTTCATGGGATCCCAACACAGAAATTGATCTGGGTGGCTACTACGTTTATCGGGCTGAGCGACTCGATGGTGATCTCGCTCTTGTCTCACATCTTATCAGTAGCGACACAACGTTCTTCTGGGACAATGATAATCGTCTATCCCACAAAGGATCGTACTGGTACATATTGCAGGCAGTCAATTCGACGGGAGTAGTGAGCAACTTCTCTGCGCCGATTGTTGCCCGACCGCTAACAAACGAAGAGCCCGAATCTCCCATATCCTTCTACGGCTACTCTGATATTGCGGGAAATCACCTCATCTGGGAAATACCCTCAGATAACACAATTGGTGGATATTTGGTACAACGCAAGCGATCTGAGAATGTAGGCGAATGGACAGTGATCAACCAGACTCCGATACCGGCAAGTGCCTATGCCTATGTCGATTCGACAGCAGAATGGGGCTTAGAGTACCAATACAGGATTACTGGCGTAAGCGGGTTCGGAGTGGAAGGACAGCCTTCGCATACTGTCAAACTCACTCGATTCGAGACCACCCCACCGACTCCTTCAGGAGTTCGTGTCAGCAAAGTAGATGGAGGACTAATGATAACCTGGAATGCAAATCAGTGTAGCAGGATCGCTGGCTTCCGCGTCTATAGACGAACGGACTCTGGTGAACGAATAGCTATCAGTAAGAGTATTCTTCCTCAGTCAACGACCGCTTACACGGACAAGAATGCTGAGGAAACTGAGATCAACTACTATTCAGTGTCAACTGTCAATTATTCAGGAACCGAAAGCGAACTCAGTGATGAGGTTGAGTTCTAAAACGTAATGAGACCGTTGGGAGGACACGCGTTCCGAAGGAGGAGAATTAAGATGCTAGTACTTAGAACACATAGTCAGGTGGTAGCTGTCATCATTCTTCTCATATCGGGCGTTATCCTGTGCCAAGCAGTAAGCGCTCTGGCAGAAACCGGATCGTCTCGCGAAGGTCGAACGGAGTGGTTTAATCTTAGTGGGCAGGCGGGTTTGTCAACTGAGCACAAATGGTCACCAAAACAAGGAAGTACGCTAGACTCCTGGTCTGGTTACGCCTATTTCAATCCGACATTGGAGTTGTTTGAAGTATTGACGATATCCGGTAACTTTGTACGGTCTCTAAGGAATTCGGAAGAATACCGTGCTACGGGGCACCTGTCATTGCACCCCGAGTGGTCGTGGGGAAGTGTTCAAGCTGGAGATTTCAGTGAGTCGTTTTCTTCATTGGTACTGGACGGTCTGGTGCTTGAGGGGGTGTCGGTGAGTATTAATCCGGGCTCACTGCGGATGACGTTTCTGCGAGGAGTCAGTCCCGACAGGATCTATGATCCGTCCAGCGGATCGAGTTACGACCGCATCATCTACGGAGGGAAGGTAGGAATCGGCAACGAAAGCGGTTCTCATCTGTATCTGCATTTGGTAAGAGGATTCGACGAAATCACGTCGAAGAGTCGCGTTGATGAACCGAGGGCAGATACTGGAGACCTGTCTGAGTTCGAGACATCCCACACTACGGGTTTTTCAACTGAATCGACGCCCCAAGAATGCCTCACAATTGGTGCAAGAAGTCAACTCGAGATGTTCTCGAATAGAATCAGTTTGGCTGGAGAGATCGATGGTAGTGCCTTTACCAAGGATACGAGAGCATCAGTCATACGAGATCACGGATTGCCGAAGTTTGTTTCAAGATTCTTTACACCGCGAGTTGGATCATGCCTTGATCTTGCTTCCAGAGCTGAGCTTACGGTATCTTCCGGCGGGTTGACGATAACATCCGGCTACAAGTACATAGGACCGGGTTATGCATCACTTGGGTTGGCGAATCAGGTCTCAGATATGCAGGAATTGAGCATTGGGCTAACCTGGAGGTCTCGTAATCATAGCTTTCACATACACGCGATGAGAGATTCAGACAACTTGCTTGGACAGAGGGAACTAACCACGTACGGTCAGAAGCTGAGTGGATCCCTGAGATGGCAGCCCGCAACGGCTTGGTTAACGATTGTGACAGGCTCAGTTGTAAACGGTACGACAGAGTCATCAGCGAGATCAATAGAAAGCGTGCGCAACAGCCGCTTCGCTACATTACAGCAGGCGTGGAGACCATCATCTGGTGGAATACTCCGTCGGATGGCAGGGACATTCACATATCAGGAATCCTCAATCGACACCAGAGGCTCAGGTGACTCTTACTGCAGAAGCTACATGCTGATGGTTGACACGAGAACAAAGCCAGCAACCAGAATATTGATCAACCTAAGAGCGAGCACAAAGGTCACACTCAGGTCAAACCTTTCCTCAGATCGCATGTCTTCCGGTGGTTTGACTGCAACATGGGAGCTGCTGCCAGGCAAATGCACTCTGACCAGTTCCACAGATTTCACAGTCTCATCAGGAAATGCGGTCGTCATTTCAGACGCGAGTTTGAATTTCAGTATCTGGAGCGGTTGCCAACTAGAGTCCTGCATACGGGGAAGCGCATCTATGAATAGAGTCGATAGCAGTTGGCAACGAGATGATCTGGAATTATCCCTGTCTTTGAATCAAAGATTCTAAAATTCTATATGAAATTCCACCTACTTCTTAAGAATCGTATGTATATCCCCAATAGCCATAAAAGCAGCCCAGTTGTATGGATGGTCGGGTTGATTCCTCTTTCGCAAATCGATCAACTTCCTCCTGTACATCTTAGCTAATATCTCTGCCAGATCATCACCTTTGGTCTCATACAACAGTTTCATGAAATCTGCAGTTGCAGCATCAGAGACACGCCAGAGCGAACTGAGGATTGTTCGTGCACCTGCCATCTGGAAAGCTCTTCGTAATCCATATACACCCTCGCCAGTGACAACTGAACCAAGACCCGTCTCACAAGCTGACAGAACTACCATATCAGTACCTTGAAGGTCCATGGCCGACACTTCGTAAGCAGTGAGTATACCATCCTCAAAGCTAATGCTTTCAGGTCCTTCACCGTGAAGGTTTGCCCCGGCAAGGAATAGACCCGATAGCAACAATGGATTCTCACCTACAAAATCTTGTTCGGAAGTAATCCCATTACGTGCCTGTGCTGGCTGGCACACATCATCAAGATAGTAACCGTGTGTAGCAAGGTGAATCAATCTGTTACCGGGTGCCATCGCCTTGAATATCTCCTCACTCGCTTCAGGTCCGTAGTATGTCGAAATTGGATGTAAACCCTGTTCTTCCCACTGTGTCGCAATAACCTCGATTTCATATCTCGTGTTAGGTAATGGAGTAACTTCGATAGTGTTCAATTTTTCACAACCAGATCTATTTCCTCTTAATGCATATGTAACAGTGTTTGAAGTTGTACCATTAGTGTCATTGTAGCTATATACACGCATTTCAGGTACAGCATTGAAGTCCGGATCTCCAAAGGCAAATAAACCATCTGTCGATTCAGATTCTTTAGCCATTCGAATAAGATCACGACCAGACGAGACATAATGAATTGCATGATTCTCTATTAGATATCTACTATCATTATCAATAATCCCTACGAATGACACCATATTTAATAATCCGTCTGGAGCGATCAATAGAAGATCGCCCTCTGAAAAGGATTTCTCCAACGGTTGGACAAGTACTCCATAGAGCTTCCTTGAAATCTTTCTATAATCCTCAAGGTGTTGTTCCGTTGGAGGTATTCCCTGTTCTGAAACAGTCTGCATATGCTCTCTGTATTCCTGAACGAGTGGATCAATATCTGAGGCGTCACCAAGGAATTCTATCTCAGCTGGTTCATCCTGTTTTAGAATTACCACAAGGTATCTAGTGATACTAGTATCAGGCTTCAGCAAGTAGTAGTTATACTTTAGATACTCAAGCAGGATTGAATTATTAGGGAGCATTGAAGTTATTCTATTGGTTGTGATATCCTTACTATGACAAACGCCACTATAGATAGAACTATGTCGTGCAAGAGATGCTTCAACAGAAGTAATGTATTGAGTTAATGAGTCAACCTTTTCAGAGTAAGCTAATACATCCTCACCTGAACCACGAACAAACATTCTTGAGAGCTGGTATTTTGCGGCGTAATATTCTTTCGCTAAATTCTGAACAGTAGAGTCTGATTCCAGAGTAATAGAGCGTTGACGTTCGAATACCTCATCAGATACATATCCTTTTGCCTGAATGGCTATATCAGGCATTGTTTCATCAAGACTGTATTCAGTATTCATTATATCATAATAGCAACTTATATATTGATTCACTGAATTATGCCATGACTGTGAATATGATAGTGCATCTTCCTCTGACAGAACGCGGGCATTATCGATTAAGTCCCTCCTACGAATCCTGCAAGCTCTCCTGGCGTACTCAAGAGCATTCAAGAGATTTCCCTGTAGACGGTGAAGTTTACAGTATTCGTCATACACTACTGCAACTTCATAATGATCATTCCCATAGATCTTCGTTCTTATGTCTAATGCCATTTGATAAAGAGGTTCAGACTCCTCATATCGTCTTTGGTCTCTGTAAAGATTGGCCATGTTCTTCAATATTCTTGCAACGGTAGGATGCATCTCTCCAATTGCTTGTTTGGATATTTCCAAGGCTTTTTGAAATATCGGAGCAGCTTCTTCATATCTTTCTTCTCTCCAATATAGTTTAGCCAAATTATCCATAGCCACAGCTACATCGATATGCCAATCCCCCAATAGCTCTCGTCGGATCTTTATTGACTCAACATATAAAGATTCCGCTTCAGTAAATCTCCCAAGATAGATATAGGTATTTGCAAGATTATTATAGCTTTCAGCGATTTCGTTGGAAGTATGCCCTACGATCTTCTCCCAGATTCTAAGTGATGAAATTAAAGCAGCTACAGCTTTATCGTACCTCCCTTGTTTTTTGTATGTGATAGCCAGATCATTCAAAACAGATGCAACATTTGGATGCTCTCTACCATAAGCATGGCGAGCAATGGCGAGGGCGGAATCGTATAGCAATTCAGCTTCTGCAAATCTACCCTGTTCATCCAGAACTTGTGCGAGATCTCCTATATATTGTCCCGTTTTAGGATGGGTTCTGCCTAATGTCTTCTCAAGAGTGGCAATTGCACGCCTATGAGCCTGTTCAGACTTCTCTATGCGTCCTAAGTCCCTAAAGACGATTGCTAGATTGTGATTACTTTGGGCAACTTTAGGGTGCACATTGCCGAATGAACTCACTCTGATAGAATGGGCACGATCATAATACTCTAAGGCTGAATTGTAATCTCCTGTCCTCCTGCAAATAATGGCAAGGTTATTGAGAACAGTTGCCACACTTGGATGATCAACGCCAAGAAGTTCTTCTCTTATAGCGAGTGATCTCCGAAAAAGACTATCTGCAACTACGAATTGATCTATTCCACCATACGCCCTGCCAAGATTATTTAGTACTCTTGCAACAGCCATATTATTGGAACCGAGTTTTCTCTCCCGAATATCCAGCGCACTTTCAAGAAGCATGATAACTTGATCATACATACCTTGATATTCTTTAAGAATCGCTAGGTTGTATAAGGTTTTCGCAAGGTTCATTTCATTTGGTTCCGGAGTATTCTGCCATATCTCGATTGATCGCACATATAGAGATTCAGCAGTTTTATACTCTCTTAGATCAGCGTATAGACCGGCTCTGGAATCTAGTACCATCGCGACCTTGGGGTGTGTTTCACCATACACTTGTTCATAACATAGAAGGGCTTCACTATAGAGGCTGTCAGCCTGATCATATCTCTTCTGCCGGTGACAAGCGATGCCTATGTTGTGAAGAGCAGATGCTGCTTTTGGATGAAATGGATCCAGAACAGAATCAGCGACCATAAGGCTCTGAGTGAAGTACTTCTCAGCTTCAACGCAGTTCTGACTATCCTGATAATATCCTCCAATTTTCATTAGGATATCGACTATTGTAGAATCATACAGTCCATTTTCTGTTTTGATCTCATCTAATACTATCTTAGAACAGACAACAGCTGAATCATACTGCTTGGCACTCGCAAGCGAATCCGCCTGATCCAGCAGATCCATCCAGGTTTGACCAATGACTAAAGATGAAAACAGAGTTACTAACAGTAGGATAATTGTGATAGTAGTCCTAATGAATGACATCATATTATCCCTATTGCGCAATAGAGTATCAGATATCTATAGAGCCGTATGCTATGGAATTTCGACATTCAATTCCATACTACACTCAGAGAAGCAACTGAGCAAGAATTTTCTCGAACACTTCACAAGCGAGCACATGTAAGCCTCATCACCGCAGTGACTTCCATGCGTTCATGTTATCTTTAAAATAGAGTGTAACAGAATTTCCACCTCCGACACTTCTGATCGAATACCAAACAGGAATGGAGGAAGCATGACATACAATCAGTCCATAGCAATCACTTCTAATCGTAAACAAAAATACTGAATTGGAGAGACAGATGAATCGCGAAGTACTGTTAACTTATCGTTTGATTATAGTTGTAATCGGAATTGTTGGTGGTGGTCTATTCGCATCACAGGATCAGAATAGTCAGCACAATGATGCAATTCCAGCTCCCTTTAAACAAAGGGTCGATATTACACATATCGCCCCCTCAGGGGATCACGATCTATACCTTGGATCTACTCAGTCTCCTGGAATCCAGATGGGCAGCACTCAATATGATCTTCAACACAACAGCTCAATGGGACGACAGGTAGCCTTTCTACCTGGTGAAAATTATGTTCATTTTGTATGGACATCCGATGATGGAAGTACACCGAGACATATTGAGTATAACACATATGACTTGTCATCATCCACCTGGGTTCATGCTGATGGTATGAGTATTAGTGATCAAAATGGAGGATTCACGACGATCGATGTCACCTCAACCGGCTCTCCGGTAGTAGCTGCACATTGGGGTCCATTAGAGGGATTCTTTAGTACATGGGCAGGCGAGGATATGTCTCCTCCAATGGGTGGTTTTATATTCAGTGAGTATCCACCTCCTCCAAATTGCGAAAATATCATTACAGGGAATTGCGAAAACGACTGTGTATATATCTGGCCGGTGATTGACTGGGATGTAGTCGAAGATGATACCATCTATCATCTTGTTTCAACAGAGTCTCCATGGTGTGAATCAGATCCAAAAATCCGAACGCTTGTTTACTACCGGTCTCAATCCTCTATCCCACCTTCATGTGGAATGTTTGTCGATTCAGTTTATACATTGTCAGCGGTTGTTCGTTCAGATCCGAACTCTGATAATGTCGCGATTGTATGGCTTCATCCACTATATTACGATAGTGATCCAAGCGATCCATGTGGATATACGATTTCACAACAGGATGTATACTTCATTGAGTCAACCGATGGTGGAATTACATGGCCCAGAGACGGTAACGATAATCTCATAATTACCAACATCACAGACTATGCATCACTTGGACCGATAGATCAGCAACCAGATGGCCTTGCTTACTCAGATCTGTCTGCGTTGTATGATACTGACGGCACTTTACATATTGTCTGGAATACATCTCTCCGCGATCTCAACGGAGATCCGTGCGAACCTCTTCCTATTGCGAAACTCTGGCATTGGGATAATTCGACACTGAACACATCTCTGGTGTATGACGCATCGGAACCTCACTTGAATCTTCAACCCGGGGGATATGATCTCGCAGCCTGCAAGATGAATATCTCCGAGTGTGACAACAAACTGTATGTTCTTTTCACCAGGTTTGGCGCTCATACCTCAGGTGATGGTACTACAAACCTCGACAATTCAGCGGGAGGTTACTCTAATGGAGATATATTCGTAGCCGCATCGACTGACGGTGGCGCGACATGGCCTGAAGCAGCGAATCTTACAAATACACAGACGGATGACTGTGCTGCAGGAGATTGCGATAGCGAGCACTGGTCTTCGATGTCAGAGTATTCAGATGGTAGCTTGCGCATTCAATACATCAGTGATAAAGATGCCGGAGCATATGCGATTGGCAATGGTGCAGTAACCGATAATCCCGTTATGTACCTTGAATGTGACTGCTTCACACCGACAACCGATGATCCTGACTTCTGGATTAGAGATTGCGCCAGCGATGATGGTAGCACTACTCCAACATGCCAGCGCTATTGGGAATATTCAGACGATCATTGCGTATATAATTACGAAGATGAATCGTGGGGAACCTGCGGAAAAAAATGGCTACCAGGCGGATGGAACAGAATTAAAACAGTTGTACGAAATCGTGGTGGCGATGGTGATGGATCACAAGATCAGAATACACCCCGTGTTTTCGCTTACTGGCACGAAGGAGCAGGTGGACTTGAATGGCCTCCGGATGATGAGCTCCTTAATCAGTACAGAATAGTTCACAATCAAGTAGAATTTCTATGTGAGGAATATGGCTGTGCAGTCAGTGATCCGGATTGCTACAAAGAAGATGAGGTCCATCCAGGCAATGAAATCGAATTCGAGTGGTTCTGGAAGGCGCCAGAAATCTCAAATATGAGCTATGATGCCAACCACATATGTATTGGATTTGTGATCAATCCTGATGGACCCGATGCTTGTGCTGGCTGCGGTGATCCCTGTGAAGAAGACTGTGGACCAGTCTGTGAGCCGGAAGGCTTGGATCATCCAAGCAAGGTCCTTGATCCTCAGGGAAGCGAGAGACATCCACGATGGAATAACAACGTAGCCCAGATCAATCTCGCTACCATTAGAGTAAACAACGGCGAGAAGCTATTAAACACTGATAACACGACACATGTCAGTGTACCCGCCTTCAACAGAACGGGTTCATCCACACTGATTCAACCGTATCTGGAAGAGCTACTGCTTCCCGGTTGGACAGCAGAGGTATTCCCCTCCGGTCCACAACTGGTACCAGATGATTCTTTCTTCACTTTTGATGTCTCCATAGAGGCACCGGTTGATGCAGCACATCTCGATACGGGTATTGTTCGCTTCTCAATTGTCGATTTAGTCAATCCGGATGAAACAATCGGTGGACTTACCATCGATTTCACAATTGATAACTATTCTCCTGATGGAGCAGATTTGTCTTTAACATGGTACTGCCCACCTGAAGATCCCGATTGTTGTCCACCCTGGCTCATGCCGTATTGCCATCTGTTCGATGGAAAGGCAGCATTAGAATGGGAGATTCCAACGATGGATGAAATCGGATTTCCTGAGAAAATCTGGTTCTTCATTGTCTGCCGTGATACGATCCCAGAAGTTGATCTAGGCGATCAACTTGACAGTGTTGCACTCGATATTGATCTCTCAGAACCTCGATTCCAGTATGTCGATGGTAGTATAGATTATAACACGTCATATTATTATCGTATATATGCTGTAGATGAAGCTGGTAATATATCAAGTGGAAGTAATGTCGTGCAGGTCCTGTTGCAACAGGAATGCGACCCCGAATTATGTGATATAAACCTCGGATCATTCAATATACCATACAGACTGAATGATAACTCTAAGGCTCTCATTGATGTTGGCTTGTACGCAGTCCCGGATTTCGTTGATATCGACAATGATGGTGACTACGACCTGTTTATTGGTGATTGGGATGGTGAGATCTGGTTCTATCGGAATGATGGTGATGCCACAAATCCGAGCTATACATTCGTCACCAGTTCATTCGAATCTATAGATGTAGATAGATCAGCTGCACCAAAGTTTGCAGACATCGACAATGATGGCGACTACGACCTATTCATCGGGAATAACTATACTGTTGGTTATGGTGAGGGGAACATGTGGTTTTACGAGAATGTGGGAACAGCTAATGATCCCAGCTTCGTGCTCATTTCCAGCGAGTATCTACCACTTGTGAACACAGGTATCGGCAAAGCGGGTTTCGTCGATATTGACTGTGATGGGGATCTTGATATGTTCTTCGGGTATGAAGAAAACTATCCCAATGGTGAGTATGGATTGGTTTTCTACAGAAACGATGGTACCCCCTATTCACCAAGTTGGACATTGGTAACGACCGGTTATAATGATCTCTCTACCACAGGATCAGTTCAAACCTACTACCCGGATTTCGTAGATATAGACTGCGATGGTGACTTCGACCTGCTTCTTGGAAGAAATAGTGAGTATCTAATGGTGTACTATCGCAATGATTGCGATGCTATAAATCCTGTCTGGACATTCGTAACCTATGATTTCAATGGTGTAACTGAACACCTTTTAGGCAATAATAATGTTCCACAGCTCCTTGATTTAGATGGAGACGGAAGTTACGATCTATGTGTAGGTGTTGGTCATTCAAATGGTTCTGATGATGAAGAGGGTGTCATACAAGTCTTCCTTGGATTTCTGTGTGGTGATGTAAATGGTGATGAAGTCATCGATATTGACGATGTTGTTTTCCTCATCAACTACATATTCAGCGGTGGTCCAGCACCAGAACCATCTGCATCGGGCGATGTCAATTGCGATGGAACAACTGACATTGATGATGTTGTATACCTCATTCAATACATCTTCAGTGGTGGTCCAGCACCATGTTTAGGAAGTGATGGGGAATCTTCGTATGGTAAGGTGACTGTTGGTGATGTTCATATGGCCGTAGCAATGAAAACCAATGAAACCAGGAACATCATCACATTAGCAATTGAATCAGAACAACAGGTCCAGGCACTGCAACTCGAATACGAGACTCAGGGTGATGTTCGGAACGTAAAGGTTGAAAGCCTCGTAGATGGTATTCAAGAATTCTACGGTGTATCCGATGGAATGCTCAAGATAGGGCTACTCGATCTTTACGGGCAGGTGATGATACCATCTGATGAGTCTGACGTTGTGATGATCTCCCATGAGGGGGACGGAGAATTGAGGTTATCCAGCAATATCGCTGTTTCAATTGGAGGTGGACGGCTGAATGTTGCAACTCTCAGAAGCAGATCAGATTGTGCTATCGTTCCCGAGGATTTCGCACTCCATCAGAATTACCCGAATCCATTCAACCCGACAACAGAGATAGGCTTCAGTCTTCCGGAAGCATCTCACACTACACTAGACATCTACAACATCATGGGGCAGACAGTTGCGACGCTGATTGATGAGTATCGTCAGGCCGGAAATCACGAGGTGACTTGGAATGCTAACGGTATCGCATCCGGAGTCTATTTATACAGGCTGACAGCAGGGGAATTCACTGATACAAAGCGAATGCTGCTGCTGAAGTAGGGTCAAGTCCAACACTTGTGGAAAGAAGCAGTAGTGTGTAACAGGGACGGGTCAATTGGCCCGTCCCCCTATTTTCCCGCAGTACCAAACTTATTTGCTGATTCATCAGTACCATCCGTTTACGACCGTAGACTCCCCCAACAGAAAAGGCACATGTATATGCTTGACGAATTAATCACGCCATATTACTTCTATTGTGGGCTCTCACTTTTTCTAATTCCATTCCTTGCAGTGGCTTTGAATGGAACAGAAATATCAATATTGTCCAAAGTCCCTGCACCGCTATTTAGCTCTATTGGAAGTCCACTCTCACCAAATGTATTCAATGGCATCGCACTACCGCTGATATTAAACACTCCTCAGCCTACGCGAGTATCGTTTGACTGGACCGCCGATTAATGCTATATTTCAGCGATTCGGTTTAGTCGCCGATCACGACATGAATTCAAACTTAAGGGAGGCACATGCAGACAGTTCTCGAATTCCATGTTCAGCCCGACGATGAATCAGGATATAGTGTCTCCATTTACGAGCGAGGCAAAACGGACAAGCTGGCCGGGACGACATTCGAGTACGATACGTCCTACATCGGCGCACATCAGCTTCGTCAGCTTGATATCGATAAGAAAAATCCACAGGGCAGATTCGAACGTCTCACACAATTCGGACGACAGCTCTATGACAGACTGTTCACCCCCGAGATAAGTAAGATTTGGGAAGAATATAAATCGAAATCGGATTTCCTCGTCCTCTGTCTACGGATCGACCGCGAGGCAGCTGCGCTCGAGACATTACCGTGGGAGACACTCTTCGATGGTAATGAACATATCGCAGCCGGTAAGAACACCGGGCTGTCCCGTCTGCCCTTGGACGTCAGAGTACGCAACAACCTGCCTGCACGGCCAACGCCACTTAAAGTCTTCGCACTTGTCTCCTGCCCGCTTGATTTAGCGGAACATAAGCATATCGCAGTCGAAGATGAGCAGGAGATTCTGTTGCAGGCTGTGAATGCTCCGAGTGGACAGGGCAAGCTGGTCGTCGATTTCGAAGACGAAGCCAAGCTCTCGATTATTGAAAACAGTTTGGAGGGTGGCTACGACGTTCTCCACTATTTCGGGCATGGTATTTCGCCGGAGGGCGGAGGCGGGTTGCTTCTCGAGGATGATAGTGGAAATAGCAAGCCCGTGAAATCGGAAGATTTTGTCAAGTTGCTTCCGAATGTCGAACGCAACCTGCGCCTGGCAGTCATAGTAGGATGTCAGACTTGCCAGACAGCAGACGTAGCCGGTTTTAAGGACCTTGCGCGAATGCTCGTGGAACGCGGGATTCCGGCTGTAGTTGCGATGCAGTTCTCCATATCGATGGATGCGGGATTAGTATTCAGCGAACAGTTATATCCTCTCCTGATGGATGGCAGAACGGTAGAGCAGGCGGTCAGCAAGGCTCGCCATGCTCTTTTGCAGAAGGAAAGTTCGTAGAAGTACGTTGATGCATGTATCCGGGCGGATGCGTTTACACCCGTTCTGTTCCAGTCTGCTGAATATCCACTCAGGGCTGATGACGCGAAGACCGAGCAGGCCACCTCTTCACCGGAGATCGATTTCAGCTTTCACGTGCCACTCCCGCAGCTCAGTACGTCATTCTATGGCAGACGCAGAGAATATCGCGCGATTCGCGACGGTTTTCTCCGGAAGCAGCAGCGCGCAATCATCATTCACGGTATAGGAGGCATCGGCAAGACCTCTCTCGCAAGCCACATCGCAACCCGTCTTAAAGGTCAGTTCAACGGCGTCTATGCCTTCGATTGCAGGTCGGGTGCGCTCGCTCCCGAGACAATCCTGCTGGAATTGCACCGCTACCTTTCGCTGCGTGGTGTAGCAGTATTAGAGCAACTCGTACATCAAACTATCGCCCCGGATCAGCTTGCCACATATATCGCACAGGTTCTCAGCCAGATACCGCTGCTGATAATATTCGATAACTTCGAGCCGCATCTGGAGAACGTAGACGGCAAACATGAAATAAGAGACGAGAACCTGCGGACATTTCTCATGACGCTCGTCAAGGCAACCACCGATGGTACGCGTTTCCTGTTTACCAGCAGATACGTTTTCGATGTTGATGAGAGGCGTACTCCTCTGGTGCAAACGGTTCCATTGAAAGATTTAAGCCGCCCGGAGGCGCTGGGATTGATGCAGAAACTCGCACATCTCTCTGCATCATCGTACCCCGACAAGCTCAGGGTCTTTGAGACTTTCGGTGGTCACCCATACGCGCTCGTGACGCTGGACCGTCATTGCGCAACAAAATCCCTTGAGCAGATATTCGAGGACGCTTCCGGCCTGCACACGGAACTGCGGGAGTTCCTGGCTATCGAGCTGAGCTACCGGAGTCTCTCGGATCGCAGTCGTGATCTACTGAACCGGTTCGCCACATTCCGCAAACCGGTCGGAACGGACGCCATCCATTGGGTAATTGGAGAGAGGATCGAATTACCGCCTGACATCATCAGCAAGCTCGATCGGAGCGAGATGCCGGACGAACTCAAGACTCTGAGCGATGAAGAACTGAACGCAATGCTCAAGATGTTACCCGAGGTCCGAAAGGCGGAAGATTCAGATCAGCCGGTGAACGAGTTGATCGGCTGGGGATTGTTGACGCCGATTGAGGTGGATTCGGAGGTCCGGGGATATTCGGTGCATGCCCTTGTGCGCGACTTCTGCAGAGATAAGCTAAACGACGAACTGTGGGGAGAACATTTACGCGACGCAGCCTCCTACTACACCAACCAGTCGAAGCTAATACAACGAGATCAAAAAACGCCCGAGGTCGTTTGGAACGAGATGGAGGCTTTCGAGTTGCTGTACGAAGCCTATGAATACGAGCAAGCAGCAAAATTGCTCTTTGATATAGATCCTCTTCTTGATCGATGGGGATTTGGGCGGTATCTGGAGGTTCAGTATCGGCGTCTTTTAAACAAGGTCGATCCACCAATAGAAGCAGTATTAATCCATAATCTCGCTATACTTATGCAAAATCGCGGCAACTACGAAAAAGCGCTGCACGAGTTTAAAAAATCGCTGAAAATAGAGGAAGAGATTGGCAACCGCGCAGGAGTAGCGACGTCTCTGCACCAGATCGGGGTGATTCACCAACAACGTGGCGACTACACAGAAGCGCTGCGGGAATATGAGAGATCGCTGAAAATAGAGGAAGAGATTGGCAACCGCGCAGGAGTAGCGACGTCTCTGCACCAGATCGGGGTGATTCACCAACAACGTGGCGACTACGCAGAAGCGCTGCGGCAGTATGAGGAATCGCTGAAGATAAAGGAAGAGATTGGCAACCGCGCAGGAGTGGCAGGATCTCTGCACAACATTGGGGCGATTCATCAAGATCGTGGCGACTACACAGAAGCGCTGCAGGAGTATGAGAAATCACTGAAGATAAAGGAAGAGATTGGCGACCGCGCAGGGGTGGCGCAGTCTCTGCACCAGATAGGGATGATTCATCAAGATCGTGGCGACTATAAAGCAGCGCTGCGGGAGTATGAGAAATCGCTGAAAATAGCGGAAGAGATCGGCGACCGCGCAGGGATGGCAGCATCACAAGGGCAGATTGGGAAAGTGTATGTGGAGTTGAAGAGGTACCCTGAAGCTCTTGATCTTTTTCTTTCAACTCTGAATACATTTGTTGAACTGAAATCGCCGTATGCCGGTACCACCGTGACTAATCTGCGGGATCTGCGTGAAAGGTGGGGTGAGGAAAAATTCGATGCAGCTTTCAAGGAAAAGACAGATTGGGATTTTGCGAATTTGATAAAACAAAGTGAGAGTGAGTAGCCCAAGAGACCCAACCTGCGTGGTGTTTAGCTCGTCTCACCTGAGGAGTAACAGGATATGCCGGAGATTATCAAGATTAAATGCAACGGACCGGGGAAACATGTCAACGAGGTCGATCTGAGAAAGATTCTCAAGCGAGATTTGGTTATACTGGAATCGGGTGAACGACCTCCCGAGGCAGGATCGATACCTGAACGCATTGTTCTACAGTGCAGGGAATGTACCTACAAGGTAATCGTGACGCGCGAGATGATCGAGGAGAACCTCGGAACCGGGAGTGCAGGAAAATGACCGACAGAAACGAGAAAATCTACGACAGCCCGCCCTCAGAACCAGGCGATAGCTTTTGGCTGGAACATGGTCACAAGATGCTCGACGGCTCACTCGATGCTGTCCGCAGCGCATCAAAATCGCTCATGACCGGGCTCGGGCTGCTCCAGGGTATCTATCTGGCCATACTCGGTTTTGCCCATCCGACGCCGGAGTCTACGGGAGCATCTACCGACTATGCCATGAAGTTCGCGTTTGTAATACCGCTTGTGTTGTGGGCAGTGGCTCTGTACTTCTGTATCGAGGTAATGATGACCCGGAGCGTCAACATCAATGTGCATTCACCCGACGACATCCGCAGCAGCTACCGGGAGACATTGAAGCAGAAACAGGGCAATCTCCGATCAGCCTTCTGGCTGCTCGCTGTCGGCCTCATTGCTGCGATTCTGCTGATAACGTTAGATGCGCACAGGTAGGTTGTGCAGATGATACACGTTGCATAGCCATTAGAAATCCACCCTAAGTGTGAGCCGCCGTCATTTCCTGCCGAAACGTTGTTTGATATCGAAAATGAGTTGCGACGAAATTAGTCTTTTATTAACTTAGTGCACGTTTCAGCATCACATTGCCATGATGCGTAACTATTTGAGGAATGAAGCAATGCAGGTTTGGATTCTTAACAGTACATACAATATTCTGAATGATAAGATTACCGAGGTCAAAAAAGAAGTCGATCTGAACTCGAAAGCTATCGGTGAAGCCGCCGAGCTCGGTGATCTCAAGGAGAATGCCGAATATCACGCTGCCAAGGAAAAGCAGGTGCTGCTGCTGGAACGCATGCAGCGACTTAAAAGCTACCTGAATGGCGAAAGAGTCGATCTGAGTGGCGGTATTCCGGAAACAGTCTCATTCGGCTGTTCGGTAACTGTTGTCAACACAACAACAAAGGAATCACACACCTACAACATCATCGGTCCCGCAGAATGGGATCTTGAACTGCTGCCCGATATGGTGACACTTGACGCTCCTGTGGCAAGATTGCTGATGTTGAAGAAGGTCGGTGATATCGTGGATTTCAAGTTCGGGAATAATGACTGGACCGGGGAAATTACCAAAATTCGCGGCTTGAAGTGAGCGCTGCTCGGAAACGTCCGCATGTTTCGCTGCCAACATCGAGCAAACGTTGTCCCTCACAAAAACTCTATCCCTGTTGCAGTCGACTGTCCGGGAGACCAAATCACGCGTAGAATCGTCGAAGCAAAAACCGGATGTGACAAAAGACCACTGTGCACTCAAACCGCCGTCACAAGACCGTCTTCGCAGCGATTCACGTTATCCGGACAACCGTATGGGTATCAGCCGAACTTAACTTTGACTTCAACATTCTTGACTGATCCGACATCCGCAAGAGCAGATTGGATATCTGCTTCTCTGGTTTGATTCGCATCCGGAGGCAATGCGCCACTCACCAGCACTTTTCCGGTGGATGAATCGGCTTCAATATCCAGATCCAAAATGCTTGTCTTAAAGGGAGCATTTACTCTGACGATGAACCCGTGTCTTGCTACTATACGCCATTAATGCTGCTATTTAATCCTCCCTGACGTGACTCAGCACAGATGCAGGGTTGCGGTATCACACCTTAATACGACATAACATTGGTAGCCTCCAGAATCTCCATAACGGCTCTGGCGGCTTTAACCGGCTGTGCTATTTCCACCAGCATCTCTGGTTTGATATTCCGCTCCTGAATGCACGGAGTGCAGATGAGAAGAGTCCCACCCTGCTCTATGAAGGATGTTATGAGGTCCTTGAGGGGTGGCAGTCCGGCAGCAAAAACGTGTTCGTAACAGCCTTCCTTGGCAATAATCACCGCTGAACCCTGAAGGAAAACCGTTACCTGAACTTCCATAACCAGCGCGGCGTTCCCAATTACAAATGGCAGACAGGCTCGCTCCGGATCTTCCGGTCCGTGAGTTCCAAAGATTACTATCTTTTCAGGTTTATCATTATCCATCTCAACACCTCTTCTTTAGTCGATAGAAGCACACATTACCGTTGGAACGGATGCCCTGTATACCCGGCAGAGTCCATCTAAGATACTGCACGCTCCACTGGTTTGGATTCTCCACTGTAAGCCTCCACCAGGTATTCAGAGATATCTTTTATCTCAATGTTCTTGTTTCTGGCGGCATGTTTCAGATTCACAAGGCAGATCGGACACATGGCAACAATATGACCGCCAGTGGCAGCCAACTGCTCGATTCTGTTTTCGGCGATTGTCTGCGCCTTACCGGGAAAAAACGACTCGATTGGTCCTCCACAGCAGTGTGTCAGCTTACCGGTATACTCCGGTTCGCTGATGGTCGCTCCCGCCTTCCTGAGCAGTTCACGCGGTTCATTCACAATGTCCTCATAACGAGCGTACACGCACGAATCATGAATGGTTACATCCAGATCGCGGAAAACCGGACCGGGCTCCACATTGCTTTCGGCGAGTACCTCGAGATAGCTCCTGACCTGCAGTTTATAACCTTCGATGTATTTCGGATAGACACTCCTGAGCATGTTTGTCGTATGCGGGTCCACTGTGATGACTGAACTCACCCCGTTGCGTTTGAAGAGTTCGAATACCCTGTGCGCGTGCCGTATGAACGCATCATCGACACCCTCATCGTGCACCAGCGCTCCTGAGTACATCTCATCTTCATATAGATACCCGAAGTCAACCGAAGCGGCTTGAAGCAATTGTGCGATATTGCGTAGGATGTTATTGTAATATTCCACTTCCGCGGAATCGGACCGGGCCATAAGCGGTGCAAGGTTTATGAATTTGTTGGCAAACCGGCCCAAACCGAAAAAGCTTGTGATCCAGGAGTCTTCGAAATACGACATCCGGGATGCAAGGGCTGAAATGGATGGAATCAACTGGTACATGTGACCGGTGTAAATGACCGTCCTCCCCCCCCTTTGTATGTTAAGCCCCTTAGCCCATCTGGTTGCTTTTCGAGAGGACAGCTTGAACACACTTTTCCTCTTCATCAGATTATCGACCAGTATCCCCAGAACATGTTTTGTAGGCAGTGTCATAGTCTAATTCCTTGAAAGCCGGTAGACGTGTCGATTGATATAGCCACGAAGAGTTCTTACGTTTTCCGCGATTTTCACATCTGCGGGACAGTTCTGCTCACACATTTTGCACATGAGACAAGAGAATATCGTCTCCTGCTTTTCCAGAACTTTTTCCTCGATGCCGATTATCACATAGCGAAACAACTGCCTCGGTAAGATATCTATTCCCATAGGGCAAACCGCAGTGCATACACCACAATTCATACAGGCAGAGGCATTGAACGATTCCGCTGCTCTCATCGTGTCCAAAAACGTAGAATTTGCTCTGGCCATGCGAATTCTCCTACTGAGTCGGTTGATAACTGTAGTAGCCGTCACTATCAGGTTTACCCACTTCTTCGAGTGCTCCATATCTCCACAGAGCCGCCACCCAGAACATGATCTCCTCACTGGGAACCTCGAGAGCTTCGGCAATTTCCGGGATGGTCTTCGGCTTCGCGCTCAGACTGGAGAGGATTTTCCCCTTCATAATCATCTCATCTTTCATGACCTCAGTTATGTTGCGACCATCTTGTTTTCTCATGGGTTAGCCTCTTGAGCAAGTGAATCAATTGTTGCGGTTATCTGCGCATCCGTGTACCCTTCCACATCGATAGCATTCTGAGGGCAGACCGGAACGCATGCGCCACCTCCCTTACAAAGAGAGGGTATGACGCGCGCCACCTCTTTGCCGTTAGAGGATACCTTCTCAATGGCATTATAAGGACACTCTTTAGTACACTCATCACACCATACGCAGCGTTCAACATCGATCCTGGCGATAGTCGGTTCGAGATCAACGTATCCTTTCATTAGCAGCGCGGCACTTTTTGAGACTGCTGCCAACGATGATGCCACAGATTCTGAGAGTGTCTTGGGTCCCTGTGATGCACCGGCAATGAACACTCCATCGATAACCGTTTCAACCGGTCTAAGCTTGGGATGGATTTCATTAAAGAACCCGTCCCTGCCGATCGGAAGCTTGAGAGTATCGACAAGTTTACTGTTTTCTCTCGGAATCATGCCTGTCACCAGCACGACCAAATCGACATCGATCTCGAATTCTTCACCCTGTGTAAGCTGATCTCGCACTCCGACACGCACTTTGTCACCGATACTCTCGACAGTCGGAAGATCATCATCGGCATACTTGATGAAGATCGAACCGTTGTTGAGAGCGTCGGTATACAAAAGCTCGTACTTGCCGTATGTTCTCATATCACGATACAGATGGTACTGATGGATTGAATCATCCTTCTCACCAACCTCCAGAGAGGTGTGAACGGCAGCTGTACAACAGTAGCGGGAACAGTAAAGGCGAGGGTTCTCCATGTCCTGCGGTTGACGACTACCTACGCAGTATATATATGCAATATCTTTTATGTCACGCTCCTGATACCTCAGTGAACCGTTGGAACTGTCCAGCAACTGCTTGAATTCGGGGAGTGTGACAACACCGTCCCGACCGTATCCGAACTCACCTTCTGCAGGTTGATATGAATCGAAACCTGTGGCTACGATTATCGAACCCACATTCAGAGAAGTTTTCTGTTCGTTTGCGAGCTGAACGGTTACCGAGAAATCTCCGACACTACCTGCCTTCTCTATTACCGCCGCATTCGTGAAAATGGTGATATTGTCTCTTCGTCTTGCATCATTATATAGTTTGCTGATTAGATCACTACCCTTGCGATTCGTGGAAAACATACGACCGAACTTCCCTGTCCAGCCGCCCACTTCCTTCTCCCTCTCGATGACGAAGACAGCAAATCCCATATCGGATAGAGACAATGCGGCGCGCAACCCTGCTACACCGGCACCGATGATTAATACCTTCGGGACTGTCTCAATTCTCATCGTCTTTAGAGGTTTCGTCAGGGCGCATTTGGCGATCCCCGCTCTCACGAGCTTGATCCCTTTTTCGGTAGCGTGATCTTCGTCATGCTGATGTACCCAGGAATCCTGTTCTCTGAGATTAACCTGAATATACTGATATGGATTCAAACCGGCTCGCTCTGCCATAGCCCTGAATGTGAAAAGATGCAATTTCGGTGAGCAGGAGGCGACCACCAAACCATCCAGTTCATTATCTTTGATATCCTCTATCATCTCCTCTTGAGCGGCATCCGAACAGGCAAACATGGTTGTCTTTGCTATCACAACTCCGGGATCATTGCTTATTGCGTCTTTGACTCTCTCTACATCCACGTAATCAGAGATATTCCCGCCACAGTAGCAGATATAAACACCGATTCTTCTGTTTGTCATCGTCCTGCCCTCGTTCTCTCCAGATATGCCGCTGCCTGAGCCACCGCTGCGCCAGAGTGAAGAATGCTGTCGGGTATATCCCGGGGAGCAGAGGCTGCACCGGCCACGAAAACACCCTCTATACTGGTCTTCCCTGGATTGATATCTTCGTCAACTTCTTTAACATAGGCATAGGGATCCGCCTCAAGATTGCATCCTTTGAACATGCTGAGATAATCACCGTTAGCCGAGAAACCGGTTGATAGAACCACCAGGTCATGCTCTGCCTGCTTCAATCCACCGTCTGCTTCGATATCCTCATACTGCAAAACAAGGTTATCATTATCGTTCTCGCTAATTTGAGCCACTCTCCCTTTGACAAAGTACACTCCCATTCCCTTCGCCTGCTCGTAGAACTCCTCATACCCTTTACCGAACGCCCGAATATCTATGTAGTATATGGTAATGTCCGCCAGCGGCAGCGCTCCCATTATCAACTGGGCTTGTTTAATCGAATACATGCAACAAACCCTCGAACACATGGGACTGCCCACCGAGTTGTCACGAGAGCCTGTACAGAGAACATAGGCAATGTTGTCGGGTGCTTTTCCATCCGATGGGCGGAGAACATGGTTATATGGTCGCGTAGGGGCAAGAATGCGGTCCATCTGCATGGCTGTTATCACATTTGGGAATCTGCCATAACCGTAGGTCGGTTTCCGGTGAGCATCGAAAAGATTGAAGCCGGTTGAAATTACGACAGATTTAGCGTTTGTCGTGATTTCCTCATCACGCAGATCGAAATCGATAGCCTTTGCCGGACAAGCCTTTACACACTCCTGACATTCAGAGCAGATACCGCAGTCAAGACACCGGCTGGCACTATAGCGAACCTCTTCTTCGGTAAGAGGTATTTCAACTTCATCCATGTTCCGAATACGCTCAGCTACCGGAAGCTCTCTTTTTTCTGTTGGGAGACGACTGGATAATGGTCTTTGGGGGACCTCGATCCCGACAACCGGGAGTGGGTCACTCTCTCCGGAACCATTCCCATTGCCATTATGATTCGAGTAAAACCGTGACAGCACTGAAGAAGCCTCTGTCGCCGGAAGTCTTCTGTCAAATGTAATCCCATCCAACGATTCACCTTTCAGGAAACGATCAATATAATACGCTGCTCTTTTTCCCTGGCCTATGGCGCTGACGATCATCGAAGGTCCTGTGACTGTATCGCCTCCGGCAAAAATCGATGGCTGGGATGTCTGAAGCGTTTCCTCGTTAACCTGAATCGTGCCATTGCGGTTAAGATCCAGTTCATTGGCGAAATGCGATGTGCTGGGCTTCAGTCCAATCGCGAGTACCACAAGATCGACAGGCATGCTCTGTTCCGAACCGTCAACGGGAATAGGTCTCCGCCGTCCGCTGTCATCCGGTTCTCCGAGCTTCATCTCGATACTCTCAACAGCCTTCAGATGACCATTCTCACCAATGAAGCTAACAGGGTTCTTCAATACCTGTAATTCCACTCCCTCTTCCAATGCCGCTTCAACTTCCCAATCATGCGCAGGCATCTCGGCACGACTCCGTCGATACTGAATTATGACCTTGTCAGCACCAAGACGGATTGCCATTCTGGCGGGATCAATGGCTGAATTGCCGCCACCGATTACCATCACCGTCTTACCATTCAGGTTTATACCATCAGTGGAGTTGGCCTGCTTGAGGAATGACATGCAGTCGGTCACGCCATCGAGATCCTCGCCCTCAATGGCCATTTTGTATCCTTCCATAGTTCCCAAACCGAGGAAGACAGAGTCGAATCCCTGTTCCTTCAGTGATTGGAGAGACGTGACAACCGAGTCATTAAGTATGGAAACACCGAGAGCCGTGATGTTTTTTATATCGCGATCCACAACATCATTCGGCAAGCGATAGGCTGGAATCGCATATCGCAACATGCCACCGGGTTCAGACGCTGATTCGAAAATCGTCACGCGATATCCTCGACGAGCCAGATGGTATGCCGTTGACAGTCCTGCCGGACCTGATCCTACTACGGCGACTTTCTTATCGGGGATAGTCTCCGGTGGTCCGTATTCCGGTTCAGGATGTTTTTCGTAGTAACGATCTACCATGAAGCGTTTGATTGCCCTGATTGAAACAGCTCCCTCGAGTTTGCCCCTTGTACATGCGGATTCACACGGGGCATAGCATGCCCGGCTGAGACTTCCGGGCAGGGGAGCATCCTCCATATGCAAGTGAAACGCCTCTTCATATTTGCCACTGCGGACAAGCGAAACGTAACCATGAGCTTTGACCCCGGCCGGACAAGCGAACGAACACGGAGAAGTTCCATCCCTAACCATTACCGCTTTCTTCGGGACCGCTTGCGGGAATGGAATATGTATCGCACGATGTGCAACGAGATCGAAGTTGAAGGGGTCAGATTTCGCCACCGTGCAGGCTAGTTCGCACTCTCCACATCCGGTACATGCTGCTGGATTTACGTAGCTGGTTCGTTTGTTAAGCCTGATTTTAAACCCACCATCATCCTGCTCGATGATTTCATCGATTTCACTCGAAGTTAGCACTTTCACATTGGGGTGGTGGGCTACGGAAGCCATCTTGGGCGTGGATATACAACTCGCGCAGTCGAGTGTCGGAAATACTTTGCTGAGCAGAACCATCTTGCCGCCGATACTTGCTTCCTTCTCTACCAGCAGTACCTTGTAACCCATGTCACCGAGTGTTAGAGATGACTCCATCCCTGCAATACCACCGCCGACTACCAGAACATCATAGTCCATGCATTACCACCTCTCGCAGCAAGATCGACAACAGGAACTACATTGTGAATTATATCACATGCGCGGTGAAAAATAATCGTCACTGAGTAACCTTCCTGTCTGATGAGTCAAGTTTCATCAAAGCTGTTTTGAATTTTTCCATGTGCGACTGGAACGATTCGGCACAGACCGAACATATCGCAGCCATCTTAAGGCGCCTGGGATCCAGACCCTTTGACTCCATTAGCGACTGTGACTTCTGAACAACTTCTCCGGTTCTCCGAGTGCAATCAGACAGATAACTGCAGTCCGTCCCATCAGCAGCTATAAATACACCGTCAAATCCAGCCTCAATTGCATGAACGACCCAGGATGGTCTGATTCCGCTAGAGCAGGGAACCGGTAATACCAGAACAGAGGATGAGTACGGCATGTGAGAACCACCCGCCATGTCGATTCCGGGATCGGAGATGTTATTGGTTGAGAACACGAGAATCTTCGGACCCGAGCCGTTATCTGTGTCTTGAGCCGACATCATTTCATCCGTCGTATGAAGAGCCGCCAATGACCCGCTTCTTCAATAAAACCGAGATAATCATGCCCTACCTTCTTGCACCACAACGGGACATCCTCGTTCGTGCCCTCATCTGATGATAGCAGTTCCATGATCTCGTTCTTGGGAACCGCAGCCATTCCTCGCTTTGCTTCCAGTAACGGACCCGGACAAGCCGTTCCTCTCGCGTCAACGACCTTGCTAACATCCAAAGCACTCAACTCTTCTGTTTTCATAAGAACACCTCACAATCTATACGTTATTATCTGCGTATTCTATTATCTGCGTAATTACGCATATACTACCGTAAAAAAAAGCTATTTAGTGTCTCCATTGATTATGTCCCTCGCTTTATCTCCCCGTTTCTCCATCCCGTCCAACAATATAGATCGTATCTGAGCACAAACCCGCGCCAATTTCAAATTGGTCAACCTATAGTATACAGTCTGCCCTTCTTTGTGTGAGTCCACAACATGGCGTGATCTCAGGACCGTCAGGTGTTGACTCACATTGCTGGGTTGTGCATCCATAGCCTCGGCTATTTCGCTCACGCTCATCTCCTCTTTCGCGAGAAGCTCAATAATCATAAGCCGTTTTGAACTGGAAAGGATTTTACAGAAATCAGCATGGAACTCGAATATCTCAGTGTCAGTTATTTTCATGTCTTCCTACATTCGAATATACGAATATACAAATAAAGAAATTTGCATTTGTCAAGCGGAAAATTATAATTCACACGAAATCAATAACTTGCGGGTGAATCTACCCCTTGAGACTTAAAAGATTCCTTCAGATTGCCCGTTATAGAACTTGCATTTGGAAACTCGCATGTCACCTGACCGGCAAAGAAGTATGTGTTAAAAGCCATTCGATCTCCGGGGGGATTGTTCTGACTATTTCCAAACATATTGCGTAGTCCTCAACGTGATATCGATCATGCGCTGTCGCACGATGGCATTTATATATCATGCAATGATGCACGATGTACATTCCTATTTACCTACCCGCTTTCAGACCGACAACGCTATTTCATTGTTTGTAATATACTACATATCAGTCAGCTAAGGTTAACCATTGCCTTCCAGCATATCTTTTGGCATGGAATTTGCATAATTGATACATAGAGTGACCAGATATCGTAGGAGGTCAAGTATGATAGGACTCGACAGACTTATGGAAATCGAGGGGGTTGTTGCGGCTGGTCAGTTTTCGGATGACGGCAAAATTATCCGAAAAGTTGGTGAGTTGCCGGGAGACCTGATGAAAAGCGCTGAGCTATGTGTCATGCAGAACAGGAACGCCCGTGAGTTCCTGAAAGCTCTTGATAACAGGTCAGAAAGAGACTGGCAGCCGCTGCTCGGCTGGGTAGTGTGGGGCGGTAAGCACTCCGTTGTAGTCGTTGGTAATACCCGTGTCTTCGTCGAGACGAGTCGTGCCGACTACAATGAGCTGATAATCGATTTGATAGGATCGGAGGCGACCGGTCCTCGACCCGCGAACTACTAACTCCGCACGATGGATCAACAGCGGATAACTCCTTCGCAGAAATCAATGTAATGACATAGTATGGAGGTGATTGCAATGACTGAAGAGACCCGGAAATTATCGGAGCTGGGTGAGGGTACGTATCATCCCGGCGCGCGGCCTATGGAGGTCGTAATTGCTGAGGACGGCTGCTGGTGGCTTTGCGACAAGGGAATCAATCGCAAAGATAACCTGGAACAGCAGGGTTGCTGGCGTTGCAGGGATTTGGCATTCACACGGAATGATTGAATGAGCCTAAAGTCCAGGCAGAGTAGACGTATTCAGCTATGGTATCCACATGAGTACCGTATTGATACAGTCGGTCTGCTTACCACTGAGCGGACCGGCTGTTTAGTATCTGTACTGGATTGATTTCTTCAAACAACTCCTGAAATTACCCAAAGCCGGATATTCATTGGGGCGAATACCCCCAAGTTACTGCTGCAGCGATAACACACACGAGAAGTGTCACTACGCATCTGACATAAACTACTTTAGTAACAAGATAGTGGATATTTCGTGCAGGACTTCCGGGTGCCAATCCGCAGCCAAATCCACAGCCGATTCCACTTGACTCCCAAAACGCTTTATACTTACTTAAACTTATACTTCCAAATCCATGAATCAGGAGTCCTGAAAATGAAAAGGGCAATTGTATTTTTGTGTGTGCTGTTGGGGGCAAGTGTATCAAGTGCAACCGTCATCCATGTTCCATCCGAGCAGCCGACGATTCAGGAGGGGATAGATGCGGCAGTGAATGGTGATACGGTGCTTGTAGCGGCGGGTACTTATGTCGAAAATCTAGATATCAACGCATCAATAGTGTTGCTTTCAGAGGAAGGGGCAGATTTTACAATAGTACAGCCTGAAGAACTAACGGACTATATTCTTTATTCAACTGATATAGCAATTCATGTGGAGGGATTCACGTTTACCGGAAGCTCTGGCTCTGAAGAGTCACTCTTCTTTCAACGATGCGATGTTTCTCTTGTTAATTGCATAATACGTGACAACATAACGTATTACGCTCCTATACGAATTTGGGGTATACAAAATGAGTATATCGGCAGTGCATATGTAGAAGAATGCGAATTCACAGGAAACTCCGAGGGCATCCGCAGTGGGGGAATGTGGATAGTAGATATCAAAGAGGGTGGTTATATAACAGATTGTATGTTTCATGATAATTCCAGTAGACTGGGGTGTGGTGTTGATCTCTGGAATACGGACAGTGTCACCGTTACTCGATGTCTCTTCAATAATAATACTGTCGAGACGCTCGGTGGTGCTATCTACTGTTCGGGAGCATGTAATGCAGATTCAATCGTAAATAACACAATAGTCGGGAACGAGTGTTTAGACAATACGGGGGGAGGCATATATCTCGCAGATGGTATATATGTACTGAATAACATAATTACATCAAATACCGGTCACGGGATTTATGAATATGGTGTTTCCAGTTTGGATTATAACGACTTATGGAACAACACTCCGGATGATTATTATGGGACTTATCCAGGAGATAACGACATTTCAGCGAATCCTCTATTCGTTGATCCCAACAGTGGGGATTATTCACTAAATAACGATTCTCCATGTGTTGATGCCGGTCATCCTGCCCCGCAATTCAATGATCCAGATGATACCAGAAACGACATGGGGGCATTCTGGCTGGGGTATTCCTATCCAGTTGCGTATGGAATTAACTTCGGGGAAGAAAATTCGGACCACATAATTAATCATGCACCTGTGGTTTACTGGTCGTATTTAGATACAACATCGAGTACGCAGACCGCCTTCGAGATAGAATTCGGGATAGACATGGATTGGGACAATGCTGAAATGTGGGCACCCGGTCAAATGATGACTTCAGATACTTCAATAGTTTATGGAGGGCTCTCTTTGATCGATGGAGAAACATACTATCTTCGCATTCGAGTTAATGACGGTACGAATTGGGGGAGTTGGTTTGACGCATCATTCCGGATGAACTCTGTTCCCACAACAGAGATGACAGAGCCTTCAGATGAAGGTGTTGTCGATTCTCGCAATCCGGTTCTGATAGTCACCGTAGGGGATCAGGAATACGATCCTGTTATAGTTACTGCTCAGATTGCTATTGACACCTTCTTCTTCTTTCCGATTACCGCTCAAGAAACGGGTGCTTCCAATACGGAGATTTCTATTGAGATCGATTCAAGTCTTGCTACTCTTGAAGAGAATGGGGCGTATTGGTGGCGAGTCAAGGCATCCGACTACTATGAAGAGTCCGAGTACACATCTCCGCAGTTGTTCTACGTGAACGCTGAGAACGATCCTCCATCTAATTTCGATTTATTATCACCCGGGGGGGAATCAGGTGGTGATATCTCGACTATATCACCTGAGTTCTTATGGACAATGCCGTCCGACCCTGATCCTTATGATACCGCATTCTTCACACTTTATGTTGCTATAGACAGCAATTTCAATTTCAAGGATTCGGTTTCGGGAGTACTTGATACGACTTCATTTGCAAGCCAAACATTGCAGTGGGATCGTGATTACTGGTGGAAAGTCCGAGTGGAGGATACCGGGCATGATGCAACAGTCTGGTCAAGCCAGGTTTTCAAGTTCAGTACTGTATCTTGGCTTTGTGGTGATGCCGATGCAAGTGGTGAAGTCGACATTGATGATGTGGTATACCTGATCGAATATGTATTTCAAGGCGGACCGGAACCACAACCCCTTGAAACCGGAGATGTCGATCTCAGCGGATTAACAGATATAGATGATATTGTGTATTTAATCAATTACCTGTTCCAGGGCGGACCGGCGCCGTGTACACCCTGAAGTAGACGCGCTGTTCGGATTAAGCTGTTGCTTGATTTACCACGAAGATTGTCGGTCGTACTACGCCTGCGCGGAGTTGGGTGTCAGCGTTCATCGCCACGAATCTGCCGATATTGTTCGCAAGCAGCTCATACTTATTGTCCGCTACGTTAGACCTGCCGAATTGATTCAATACAATCACCGGGAATTCGGGATTGATCCGGATACAGGCCATGAGGTCCAGAGTGGATGATATCAAACCCGCTACTTTTGCTTCAACGCAGAAATCGATCATGTTGCTATCAGCGTACTCTGTCAGAACTATGTGCGAAGCTCCGGCTTTCATAATCTCATCGGTCAGTATTCCGGATGACTCGCCTCCGTTGCCCCACAGGCCACGAATCTCATATCCCCTATTACCTATGGTGCACCCATAGTCTGATGTCGATTCCACCCGACCGGGCAGCCATGCGCGAAGCTCCAGTTCCTCTCGTATCGGGTCGATGATAATTATCCCGTACTTGAGATTTATCTCTCGGATCTTTCCACGCATCGGAGAATAGCACATCTTCCGCGCTCCGGATGGAGAAAGGTATTCGGCCAGCCACTGACCCTTCTCAACCTCCTGACCAACAGAGACCCGTACATAGGGAGCCAATGACTCGGGACGAAGCGAAAATTCCTCAGCAACATTGACGGTTGCATGTCCCTCAACCATCTCCATCTCCTCACGGATAATCATCACTCCATTCGGCAGCAACTTTTCGATCGTACCACTAACCGGCGATTTAACTATTTTCCTTTTCATGATGGTATCAAGTTCCGCGATAATGTCGTTAATCCGCACCTTATCGCCGACACTCTTCAGTATATGCTGTTCAGCTTCATCGGGAGACATGTTCATCCGCTCAGGAATATTGACGAAAAACGGTCTCAGGAACTCACGCACACTTTTGGCAACCACACTGCCCGAGTCAACTTCATCTCCCTCGCTGACAAGAGCCTCACCCGGCACCGCCAGCCGTCGGACAGCCGTAATCTCTCCCCGGCGAATCCCGGTATCGTCATCGGCAGACAAATCTCTTGTTTCCGGGACATGGTCATCCGGAAGACCGAAATCATACTTACCCTCAATCGGTCTACCGCGCGTATCGGCTACGATGGCCGGTGTTTCAGAGTCTATGGTCATTGATTTAACATCCAGCTTCATTCGCCTGCACATCACCTGAATCCTCTTGCCGCCAATTTCGCTGTATTCAATCCATTCAACACATCCCCCCTCAACTTCGCGCACTGTGTCGCCACTGGATAGCGATAGTACAGTTTTTTTCCGTGGCGGCTGTCCTGATGGTGCAATGAGTTTGCCAAGTTTGATCAAACCTATGTCTTTGAGAATCTCCATCGCGAGCTGCGGATCGATCTGAGTTAGAACACCCAGATGGGGAAACATGAAGGCGTTGTCTACGGCAATATCCATCGTACCCACCGGTTGCAGAGCATTTATCAGCATCATCGCCGCAGCACGTCTCGGCGAATGTGACAGCATTCCGCCACTGCCAATTACAAGATCATAGTTGTTGAGCAATTGTTCCGAAGATCGCTTCTTCCTGGACTTCACAAGCCTCTTCAACCGGCTCCATCCCAAATCTTCAGCCGACATGCTGATTGTCTCGCCTCTCAGAATACTCATATGCTCATCGACTGCTTCAGAGATTGCAAGCGAGGCCATCACACATTCGAGCGTTACATCATCACGAGTGCCCGGCAGGCTTGTCGGGTTCACATGTTTGTTGCCGATCCGATTGTACAGATCCATCGGATCGGCTTCCGGGCCGACTCTGTCAGTCACAGTATCGATTCCGACCTGCTCAGCCACATTCAATATACTGTAACTCATGCCGAGATTTGCGCTGACAGTGCGGATAACATTGCCGTTCACCGCCGTGAAAACATCGGTTGTAGCGCCTCCAATATCAACCGCAAGAATTCGTTTGCCCGTCTCCTCTGACAGCAGTTTGAGCAGTTTCGCTACTGCGGATGGTGTTGGAATCACCTGAGCGTCAACCAAATCACCCAGCTTCTCAAACCCGGGAGCACGGGACATTACATGATTCATAAATGTATCGTGAAGAGCTTCCCGCGCCGGATCGAGATTCTCGACATTCGATGCAGGTCTGATGTTCGGAACCTCGAAGTAGCTGAATACATCACTCAGCGTCTCTCTTACATAGCCGCGTGCATCTTCATTACCGGCATAGATAACCGGCAGCTTGATATCGTCGCTCAACTTGGGTTTCAGCCCGGACTGGACGAGCAATTCAGACAGAAAAACCGGACCGAATACTGCTCCGCCGTCAAATCCACCGGCAAGCAACACCATATCAGGGCGAAGCGTGCGCAGCAATTCGATCTTCCTGTATGGAGTCCTGCCATCGTCGAGTGCAATCACATCCTGAATAATCGCACCGGCGCCGCGGGCGACTCGTTCCCCGCTGCGTGCCGTGACATCGCTAACCAATCCGGCAACCACAACCGCCAACCCGCCACCGGCACTCGATGTCGCGAAGCATGGTATTACCGGTTTGCCATTCTCTACAAGCGACAAACCGGACACTTGCGATAAACCATCGAGGGCATTTCCCACTCCGATCATCACATCTTCATGAGGTTTTTCGACTGTGGTGGGTGACTCATATCTACAGAACCGCCACCTGTCCCTCCGGGTAAACAGTTTTGCCTTTGTAGTCGTGCTCCCGATATCCAACACACAGAATCGGGACATATCTTTTCTCACACCGGACTTTATCATATTGACTCCGCCCTACATATAACAGACAACCAGCGCACATTCAAACATGTTTTCTGTTATCTGTGCTGGATGGATGAAGTGACACGGGTGACTTGTGGTTTACGTTCAGGTGCTGGGGGATCACACGGGTAATCGGGTGCCCCACAGCTTGCTGTGGGAATAGCCAATGTTATCCAAAGAGTGATCAGAGATTGCAGACATCCACTGCAAACAGGACGTCATCTTCTCCCTTACAACATTCAGTGCTTGTACATCCGTATTCACCCGGCTTCCAAACTGAAGTCACGTTGGCTGGATTGAAATGGCATTTTCTTTTCCCACAGCAAGCTGTGGGGCACCCAAGCATTCTCTGTATAGCTATACTATTCAAGTATAGATATTTATTCCAGGATTAGCAATCCGGCACACCATCACCACTCGGATCGCAGGGAATGTATCCTCCCAAAAACAGGTAGTCTATCAAATACACAACATCGTCAATATCAATAACCCCCTCACAATCAACATTAGCCGATTCCAAAGGTATCGGTTCAGGTCCACCCTGGAAAATGTATGCTATTAAATAAACCACATCGTCGATATCGATACACTCAACTCCGTCCGCATTACCGCATATAACAGGATCGCAAGCGTCACCGATACCATCACCATCGCAGTCGACCTGATCGGGATTCCAAACATGGATGCAATTGTCACAGCTGTCGCCCAGTGTGTCGTCATCCTGATCTTCCTGAAGCGGGTTCGCGACATCGGGACAGTTGTCGCACGCATCGCCAAAATCATCCGTATCTGAGTTGGTCTGATCACGATTCGGAATCAGCGGACAATTGTCATCGGGGCATTCGTTCTCAGGATGACCCGGATCACCGTAGCCGTCCCCGTCGGTATCCACACACACCTGATTCATCAGTATCGACAAATTACCCGTGTTCGCCGTAGCCAGATCCATATCTCCGTCACCGTCGAAATCCGATGCAAAAATGGAGCGTGCGCAGCCGCCTGTCTCGTACACCTGATAATCTCCGAACGCACCCATTCCGTTATTCAGAAGGATTGAGATACACCCATTTGCGCTGCATGTGATGATATCGAGATCACTATCGCCATCAACATCGCCTGTACATATACCATATGGTTCCGGTTCAACGGGATACTGCACCTGTGGAGCAAATGATCCATCGCCATTGTTGAACAGTATCGAGACAGTGGAATCGGTGGGATAGCCTCCAGTATATCCATAATTCGCTGTCATCAAATCGATGTCTCCGTCATTATCGATATCTGCCGCGCAAATAGTTGACGGATGCCGACCCACCAGGTATTCAACCTGCGGAGCGAATTCTGCAGCTCCTCTGTTCAGGAGTACAGACACTGTCGAATCCCCCAAACCGTATATGAAACCTGCATTGGCGGTTGCCATGTCAAGATCACCATCGTTATCCAAATCGGCTGTGCAGATGGAATAGGGGTACTCATCGACCGGCATCGGCTGTGATTGAGAATCGAAACCACCCTGACCATCGTTGAACATTATTACGGCACTGTACGGATCTTGATTTGCTACTGCCAGATCAAGATCGCCGTCGCCTTCAACATCTGCCGCACTGATCGACCAGGGTGTATGATCCACAGTGTAGTAGGTCAATCCGGAAAAATCGGCACTTCCGTTATTCGCAAGAACTGTAACATTCCAGAAATTGGGGCATGCGGTCGCGATGTCAACATCACTGTCCCTGTCAAAGTCGCCACTGCATATCACCTGAGGACCTCCCGCGGTTTCGTAGGTTGTTGACTCAACCGAAAAGGTCCCGTCTCCATTGTTCAGAAGAATGGATATGTTTTCGCCAGAGCAATCTGCTACTGCCAGGTCCATATCCCCGTCGCCATCGAAATCCGCGCCGAAGACAGACCGTGTATAGCCACCTAATGAGTAGTCAATATTCAGCGGAAAGTTCCCCGGACTGGCCGGATTCACTACAGTCGTAAATGACCATGTATAGTTTCTGTCCAGTGGTTTGCCTGTGGAAGTCTGTATCTCCGGGGTCAGCGTAACAGTGATCGGTTCTCCCGGGTTGAAATCGTCAGCAGGATCGAACGTCACAGTTCGACTCGGTGGATCGTAATTGATTGTACCCGACAAATACTCTCCTGATCTCGATGTCACCACAATAGTGGAGTTGTCAAACGAGGTCTCATTCATATCAATCGTAAATGAGGCTGAGATATTAGCGCTGACAGAGACATTCAGCTCATTCAGTAAAGGGGATACCGTGTAAATGGGGGGAGGCCCCACAACCTGCACAAAGGCAGTGCAGACAGCCTCGCCGCAATCGTTGGTTGCAGTGATCTCATGACTATATATTCCGCTGGTATCGGCATAGAAGCAGAGCGAATCATCTTGCCACGTACCACCGGGAACTTGAACATCGTCGTAGTTAATAATGGCAAGCTCCACACAGACATCAGTTGGACCATTGGGATAGACCTTGAGTGTATCAGATGGACAATCAATTACCGGCTCTTCGCCGAGCGATATATCTACATAGACTGAACACATGTCGGAACCACATGCGCTTATCGCATTTACCTCGAATGCATACAGACCCGAAGTATCCGGAATAAAACAGAGGGTATCGTTTTCCCACGATGCATAATCGCCAACCAGTACAGAATCTGCACACTCGACTTCAACCTCGATGCAGGCTTCGACCGGATCACATTGAGGAATCAAGATCACACTTTCAGGACACGTAACCTCTGCAGGATTTGCCGGCGAGTTGCACAACTCCGCTTTGATCAGGAAATCAGCATCAACACCCCATAAATTATACATATATTCCCACTCGCCGTCGTAGTATGCAGAGCATCGATATATATATGAGCCTGTACCATCATCCGCCCATATACCTATGTTGTCATTGACCTGGTCTACTACCGTATATCCGACATGAAAATCATCTTCAGGATCTACGGTGACACAGTAGGAGAAAAAGTCGACTTCGACAGAGTCAGGATAGTACCGCATCTCTGCCGCCGGAACATTGATGCGAGCAAGCTCGGCTCCGGGCAACCCGGATCCATCATCATCCCACGCGATTATGTCTACGCCCAGACCCGAAACATCAGAGAACTCGGGGAAGTCATTGCTGAACCAGACACGAACCCTGCTCAGACGGAATTTTTCCATATAGTCGCTGTTCGTGAATCTCTCATTGAAATAATCGTCACCATACGAGCCGGGAATCTGAAACATGTAGTACGCTTCACCCGAGTAACTTCCCCAGATGCAGTAATCTCTCGTGGATTCGATTGAAACAGTGCTTCCATAAAACAAAGATGCATCTCCATGCTCGTTCAATTGGGATGCATCCAATGATTCTCCAAATGCAGTGGTAAAGATTACTATCAGAAAGATGATTGTTGTAAGTAAGGTATGTAGTAAACCCATGCCACTGCAACGCAGACAACTATCTTCATTTTGCGTCATGGCCTGGTACCTTTTGGTTTGAAGTGGTTATCTGCGATAAATCTAACAACGGGGATAATGAAGTCAAGTATTTTTCGCTCTGGGAATATGGTCTCCTCAAGTGACAGAGTTCTCCAATGGCGCTATATATCCTGAACCGGTATTTGATTTAAGGTTCTAAAATCCAACATCAGAAACCACATTGACAAAATCGGCAACCATGGTAGATTGAGATATATTACCCATTATTCTATCCATGAGAGGTCTATCATGAAAAGCGGAATATTATTGCTGATGTTCGTTATGTGTTGTCAAATGTGCTATGGAATCACTGTACATGTCCCGTCAGATTGCGCTGATATACAGGCAGGAATCGACACTGCTTCAACCGGTGACACTGTAATGGTTGCAGACGGGACCTATCAAGGTGTCGAGAATCGAGACATTGATTTCGGTGGAAAGGGCATTCTCCTCCTATCGGAGAATGGACCCGAGTTCACTATAATCGATTGCAATGCAACATCCGGGGATCCCTCACGAGCATTCCATTTCCACAGCGGGGAAGATTCCTCTGCGGTAGTAGACGGGTTCACGATCAAAGATGCTTTCATTGAAGAGCAGGGCGCGATTCAGATTATATCCTCCTCACCGATAATCCGCAACTGCATAATAATCGAAAACGGCTGTAGTGGTATACAGATCGAGGGGGAGACATCTTTTCCACACGTTGACGCATGTATAATCCGTAACAATGCTGTGCATGGTGTTGCTGTTGGAAGTATGGCATCCCTGCCGGGAGCGAATCTGCAAATGTCACACTCTCTTGTCTGCTGGAATACATCTGCTGGATTATATATCCTCTCCTCAGGTGCAATCGGCGTCTCTAATTGTACGATCCTGGCAAACGGGATGGATGGTATTGCTATTGAGGGTGAGGCACCCAGGGGAAGCGGAAACCCCAATCAATCAAAGATCATATCCAACTGTATATTTACTAACAACAACGGTTATGGTATATCAATGTTCTTAACCAGTGAATCCTATCTGTTTTACTGCAATAACTCATGGGGAAATGATAGCGGTGATTATGTCAATGTCGATGCCTACTCAGGCGACTACAACGGCAATCTGTCTGTACCCCCTATCTTCTGCGATGTAGGCGCATCGGATTTCCATATACATGAGACATCTATCTGCGCCCCCTCCAATAACGACTGCGGTGTGTTGATTGGTGCATACGACGTAGGCTGTGCAGATTACCTGTGTGGAGATGTCAACAGGAACAAAGTGACATTCGATATTGCGGATGTAGTAGTACTTGGTCAATACATAGCAGGGACTCAGCACATTCCCGGACCTGTTCAGAATGCGGATGTGGATCTCTGTGGCAGTGTCAATGTAAGCGACTATGATCTTGTAATGAGAGAGGCTTTCGGTCTTTCGGCAGTTGTTTGTGAGCAATACGACCCATGTTATCTTCCGACAGGTGGTAACATGGTCAGCCTGGAGTGCCCCATTATTGTGACATCGCCGTTTCCGGACTCAGTAGCTATGCCGATATACTTCTCAAATGACACATCACTTGTGGCAATATCCCTCGGATTCTCATATGACTCGGATCAAATCGAGATAGCCTCGTTTGATCCGGAGGGATGGGTAATGCCGGAGGACTGGTTCATCGATTTATATCAGCCAACTGACGATGCTTATATCCATCCTGTTGAGGACAGCAACACCTTCATGCTGTACTGCTCAAGGATTCCTTCCACAACATCACAGGATCTCCTGCCTCAGAGTGGTGGGCTTTTGGGGACTCTTTGGGTAAGGATTGACACAGTGGAGGTGGATTACTCCGTTGATTTTGACTCATCGTTTTTCTATCCGGCGGGTGAGTTTATATTTGCTCTAACCGGCGGAGGAGCAATACGACCTGATTATATCGACTGCGGCGTAGAAGACTTGAAAGTTGGTAACTACTTGTGCGGTGATGCGGATGCAAGTGGTGGAATCGACATAGATGACGTGGTATACCTGATAGCTTATGTATTTCAGAGTGGACCGGAACCACAACCCCTTGAATACGGAGATGTTGATCTTAGTGGGTTCATAGATATTGATGATATTGTGTATTTAATCGACTACATTTTCCAGGGCGGACCGACACCGTGTGAAGAGTAGCAGCAACCTTTCTCCTCATGTCCTGAATAAATTACTGCTTATTGATTCAATAATAGGGGTGCCCAGTAGTTCCTGGGCACCCTGACAAATTACTACTACTGAATCGGGAGATTATTATACTATTTTAACAGCAGCGGCTTCATCCAGAATCGTATGCCCAGAATTACCTCGCCACGCATGAAGCCGCTTACTGCTATTTATTCAAAACCTGCCTGTGTCCGAGACGATCAGCAATCCGGAGTGCCGTTTCCATCCGGATCACATGGTGAGGGTCCACCCTGGAACAGGTACGAAATCAGATACACAACATCGTCGATGTCTATTCCTCCTGAACAGTCAACATCACCACCCGCCAGCGGTATCGGCTCCGGACCACCGGCAAAGAGATATTGAATCAGGTATACCACATCATCGATATCAACAAATTCACTCGCGTTGACATCACCGCAGATATAGTAGCTGATGTTGGTAGCGCCGGGTGTCGGCACATCGAAATACATCCAGTTGTCAGCGCCATCGGGATAGCGTCCATAGGAGATATCATCCGACTGAGTACCGAATGTTAAACTGTCAATTGCACTATTCCCAGCAGCAAGAGTGTTGAACAGACCGAGTTCCTCACCGTCACCACTGAGTTTGAAATTGGTATGCAGGGGACCATCCTCCTCATCGTTATCACACCAGACCAGAAGGAACTCACCGGCTTCCAGTGTCGTATCCGGAAACATCCACTGAGTCGTGTTGGTGAAATCATCAGTGAGAAAAAGCCCGCCCATGTCTATAGGATCCGGACCGGGATTGTAAATTTCAAGCCAGTCTTCATAGGCACCGGTTTCGTCCTGATTGACATTGTCGTTTAGAGCCAAGAACTCATTGATATAGAGAACGATATCGTTAGGTTCCTCCGGATTCTGGTTTTCGGCATCGGGAGTTGCCGCACTCATAAGCTGCCATTCTCCGGTACCGTTTTCCCAGCGTCCCCAGCTTATATCCGATGCGAGTTCGGGGAATGTCACCTGATCCATGATAACCGTACCATCCACAAGATATACATCCTCACCATCGGCATCGAGTTTGAACGGTGCATGAAGATCGCCCTGCTCCGTTTCCTCATCCGCCCAGACAACGATATAATCTCCGGACTGGAGTGTGGTATCCGGGAAGACGAAGTCCGCTACACCCTCCCAGTGATCGGTCAGAATCAGGCCGTTCAGGTCAATAGCGGAACCACTTATGTTTGCTATCTCAATCCAGTCATCATAATCACCGTTATCGTCCGGGACCGTAGAACCGTTGGATGCCATAACTTCGTTGAGAATAAGACCATCAATCCGATCCCATGTACCGATCAAACCCGACATATATGTGTGACGGTTGGTAATGAAATTATTCAGACCGGGGATAGTCATTCCCGGGGGACGTTCACTGCTCATGCCGCCGCTTATATCTGTAGTCATTGCCGCTTCGAAATCAGATGTAGTGAACATGCAGTTCGGATCGTCATATACATAGTCTCGTACCAAATCCCGCAATTCCTCCATTCGAGGCAGGATTGAGTCGGGATGAGCGGGTCCGGCCATTAGTTTTTTCATGTGCCCGAGAAAGAGATCATCATAGGCTGATACCTGCCAGAATATCTCGGCCATCGGGCGTTCTTCCCCCATCTCCTCCCTGACATAGTACGGGGTCAACTGTTCCATCTCGGATATCGACATACCTTCATTGTACACACCCCACGCCATGTTCAAATCCCAATTGGCAAAGACAAATCTGTCGTCGAGATCCCTGTGGTAAAAATAATAGTTGGCGCAGCGACCAACATAACTGTCGAGATTAACTGTCAGATTGTCAAAGGCCAGCAGAGCTATCGCGGTGTTTATATCCGCGAGATTGTGCATGGCATCGGGAATCCCGGAAATCGAGGTGTTGTTGAGTACATCCACGAACTCAATCAAAGTGGACCAGTCGTTTTCCTCTTCATTGGTCTTTAGTTCGTACTCACCGTAATAGGCGAACTGCTCTGAACCCAGATACTCCATCGTGCCGTGATCGTCACCCTTCCACAGATTGCCCTCCTCCGCCGGACCGAAACGACTCTCAATAAACTCCTGATCGAGCTGCTCCACCAGAATGTAAAGCCCCCAGTATTCACCGTTAATATACACGGCGGCATAGTTAGTACGCTCTGTGGGGAGTCCTATCGTTTTACAGAGTTCGTAACCGACTTTTTCCCTCACGAAGCTGGGGTCCATCCAGCAGTTGTTGAGGTTAAGTTTGTCCAGCCCATATACCTCCTGGCCGTCAACAAACTCATCAATATCAAGCTTGAACGATTTCTTGTAACCGGGGTAGGAATAGCTGCTCAAGCCTTTGAAGCGAACGCCAATGGAGTCAAAATGAACATCTTCCCAATCGAACCCCGCCACTATGTACGGGACATCTTCGTAATGCTGAAAGTTATATGTTAATTGACTCCACCAGTCTATCTGGTCAAAAGTAAGATTTATTTCGTGGACAGCATCACCATCAAACAGCGGATGAACGGGCGGTTCGAGAGCCGCCATCGCTGAAGATGGTGCGATTGCCAGCAGGATTAGAATGCATGGGAAAACCTGCAGTTTCATTTTCTATCTCCTGTCAATGTCTGACTTGAATTCCATGCGAACCAGTGTATTCATCATGTGAGGCCTCTATTCAAACCGACAAATTGCCGTTATGCTCATCCTGAAACGAATTGTAGAATGGAACAAACAACGAGAAGTCGATAATACGATTGAATTAACTGCACCACTCGACTGCCCCGAGTCAGAGGAATATATAGCTGAAGATATCTCTTGTAGTTTTCCACTCATTAAGATGAGACCATTGTTTAGTATCTTGATGCCCTTCTTCCAGACAGATTAGACTATGGCTGTCCCTTTGGCGGCGGTGGACGGTCACCCCTGGGACCGTGTAATCCGGGAGGTTCAATCATTCTCATTAATTCGTTCATAAATGACTCAAATCTCTCCCGTTGATCCGGCCGGCAGATTGATTTCAGTTTAAGGAAATGATCGAAATACAGTCTCTCTCGCTTGATTTCATTTTCCCCGATTCCTTCGATCAATTGAGTTACTCTCGCAGTGTCGGGTTCAGAGGCGAGAAGCTCATCAAGTATGAGTTTTCTCAACTCTCTGATTTCGTTTGAGACAGATCCTGTTTCTTTGAAATACACCTCTCTCAATTCCTGAAATTTCGATGCCTGCTCGGGAGTGAGTCCCAGTTCATCCATTATAAAATGACCACCGCTCGGAGGTTTTCCTCCGGGCGGACAATGATTGGGACGGGGCACCAACCTCTGCGCCCAAAATGTAGCCAGAACCAGAATATTCAATATTACCAGAACAATTATGCTCCAGAAGTAAAACCTGTTTTTCGTGATTAAATCCATAGTGGCACCTACCTTGCCACCGGGTACTGAACAAGATTCTCTTCGATCAAATCGTACTCCGTAGCGATTCTCTCGATAATAGTCTGTCGATCGGTAGCCTCAACACTCCCGTTTCTCAACACAACAGATGCCGAATAGACATTTGCTGCAACAATTAGTATCAGAAATGCAAGTCGCAGACCAATTTTTGGCAGAACAACCCCCGACCAAACCGAGTGACGTGATTTAATATCCTCGAGACGTGCCTCGAGGCGGTCGATAAATCCCGTACTGCTCTTGATTGCTTTTACATCATCGAGACACCGGATAGTCTTCTCGACTTCCCGCTCGATCATTTTCTCTCTACCGTCATCTTTTTTCATATAACCATCCCGTTGACGCTATAATTTAGACGCTTTTTCCTAAAACATCTTGCGGTCAATCTTACAGAAAACTAGCGATTTTATCACAATTTCCTGTCAAAGTATTTATGGAGCCGTTTCTTCAGATTTTGTCTTGCGCGGTGTGTAAGTGCCTCAACGGCAGATACGCTTGTCGCCATGATATCAGCGACTTCCTGGTTGCTGAACGCGTCATATTTGCTCAGAGTAATCGCCACTCTCTGGTTTTCGGGAAGAGAGTCCAAAGCTTTGTTCAATACGAGAATCCGCTCTTTGTTCTCGAGAAATTCGTCCGGTCGTTCATTTTCCGGTGCTGGAAGCTGTGCGGCTTCATCCTCCAATCGCAGTATTTTCCTGACAAGCCCCAACCTTTTCCTGCGTTTCCGTCTGCGTATCAGATCAAGTGTCTTACTGACAGTAATCCTGTATATCCAGGTTGAAAGGTTCGCTTCCTCCCGAAAACCGGAAATCGACCGGAAAACCTCGATAAAAACTTCCTGAGCAACATCTTCCGCGTCCTCCCGATTTGCAAGAAATCGAAAGCCGGTGTTTATCACTCTCTCCTTGTACAGGTCGACAAGCTGCCTGAATGCAGCAGCATTGCCTTTCTTGATTTCACTCAGAAGTTTCTTGTCTGACATAATAATCGGTTGGGAAACTCGAAGATTACGAATTGTATAGACAGAATTTCCCGTCTCCAACTTACTACAAATTTCTGAGGAAATCATCAAATATGGATATCCAAATCAAAAAGTTGATCGGAAAAAGCCGAATTCTCTTGACAATAAGTTCTAACATTAGTATAAAGTTCTATCTATAGAACTTAATTATATAGGAAAAGAGAGTGAGCAAACCAACTGTTACCGAAACTCAGGAAGATTATCTGGAGGCAATTCTCATTCTCCAGGAAGAGTCCGGCGCAGCTCGTCTCTCATCAATTGCCAACCACCTGAATTTGCATAAATCCACCGTTGCCACGACACTTCAATTATTGCGCAAGCAGGGCTTTGTAATATACGAACCATACAAGCTGATTACGCTGACTCCCACCGGAGCAAGGATTGCACGTCAGATATACCGCAGGCATAAGGCGCTGAGGAAATTCCTCATGGAGGTCCTCTTGCTCGATGAGGGTACAGCGGATGAGACAGCGTGCAAGATGGAGCATGGTCTGTCATCGCGTGTAATTGACAGGTTCGTTAAATTCACCGAATTCGTCGATGAGTGTCCATACAGCGACAAGGTATGGTTGAACGACTTCGGCTACTTCTGTACCGCTGGGAAACATGAGGAGTGCGAACATTGCAGTAGAGCGGAACATAAAATCCGCAGTCAGGATGATAAGTCGTGATCCTTAAAACGAGATTAGGATGCACATAGTACATCTCACAGATAAAAATATCCGATGGATCGCCTCCATCGCACTGGCAGTTCTGTTATCCACCGGCTATTCTTTTACAGCAAATCTTCACACGCACACAATGCCCGATGGACGCATTGTTGTGCACAGCCATCCCTATGAGAAGGACGAAACAAAAACCAACGGAGAGGATCAGCACACTCATCTCTACTGGGATATGCTGTACCTCTCTCAGGTTAACAAGATATTACACCATCTCCTTGCACCATCTCTCACACTGCTGGATATCACAATCCAGCCCTCTGATTTCAGAATCTGCGAGAAGACAAGCTCAATCGATACTTGTTTTTTCCCGCACAGCCTCGCCAGATCTCCCCCGTTTTCAACTCTCTTTCCATCAGCATAACAACTTACTGTACGCGAAAGTGTGACGTAATGCCGTAAACTCGGTCAATATTGGCTGAACCGGAGAGACACCGGTCAGACAGGGAGAGTATTGTCTCTAAAACCACCTTCACCGGTACGCGTGACAGTATGTGGAATGATTTAGAAAACGCAGGTACATACCTGCTGAAGGGGATAAACGGTGACGAGTTCGGATTGTCAGCCTCATATAGATTGGATTGGCAACGCTCGTACCAATAACTCGAATGAAGAGGTTCGGAAATGTTAGCACGCTTCAGTTTATTGTTTATACTCGGTGTCTTGATTTGCTTCACACCCGGCAGTCATCTATTCGCGGAAAACTCGTTTTCCAATGTTGAATGGATGCCGTCAGTTCACATTGACCTTGCTCTGCAGGCGGAGGTTTACTCCAACGGTGATTCCACATTTTTTGTTGGATCTGCGAAACACGCATACAGCGGATTTACAATCCGTGATGCAAAGGTTGTATTGGAGGGAAGTTACAAGCAATATCTGGAATACAATCTGGAAGTTGGTACAGCATCCTGTCTGGATGGCGGTTTCATGGTTATGGAAGCCGGGATACTGTATAAACCTCATGAAGACTGGAAAATGGGGATTACGAAGGGGCATGTTCTCCGCGGGTTTGAAATGTACCACGAGTGCGTTCAGCTTCTTACCGCAGAAAAGCCCTTGTTCGCCAAGAAGTTCAGTCCGTGTCATCCTCTCGGAGCCACAGTGGAATATGAAAGGGACATCGACGAACACTCGGGAGTTCTTGCACAATTCGTAATCGCTGAGGGCAGCGGAGGGACACTCGATGATGAGCACGACATCAATCTGGGCGCTCACTATCTCACTCCGATCCCCGGCTTGACTATTGCCGCCAGCTATACACTCTGGAAATGGAATGCTGAGTATTCTCGCAAAGACTCGATTCCCACACCCGGAGGAGCACGTGATGATTACACGACCATCTGGATTGAGGAGCGAGCCGTATATGATGGTTATCGCGCGATCTTTGGTATCGACTACGCTGGATACAATATCAAGTTCCGCAGTGAGTATTTCATCGGCAGCGCTTTCAAAGACCTGCTGGATATCCCCTACTATGCTGACATATGGGCTGATTCGAGCAATACCGCAAAAATAATCGGAGCACCGTTCGAGGACCTCGAGATGAAAGCATTCTTCATTGAAGCGGGCTACACTATTCCGATCAACAACGACCATTTTCACTATCTGCAGCCATACCTTCAGTATCAGTGGTGGGATCAAGCCGCCAATCTCGATGGTGAATACCAAAGCGCATTCATCGCAACCGGATTCAATGTTGGAATCGGTCCGGGTATTGCGAGATTCAGAATAGACTACCAGACCTGCATTGATTTTGCAGATGATGGCGGAATACCCGGATACAGCGAGGAGCAGTATGCGGATCGCCTGCTGGCAAGGCTGCAGTTGGGCTTTTAGTGATGCGAAACTCTGTACTAATTCCATAAGCCTTTGATAAGGATGAAAGAGAGACAAAGATGTATAGAATAGTATTGATTACAATTGCGATAATGATATGCGTCTCAAGCGCCTCGGCGTTTGGTGACGAAACAAAAGGTCTTGGATTTGAGGGGATATATCAGGACCGCGCAACACTTGAAACCGGTAAGATACCCCCCGCGAGTAATCCACCGACACCGACATTAAAGGGAGATAGAGATCAGTTTCTGTGGGAAGATTTCGAATCTACCACATTTCCGCCGACAGACTGGGACACCGTCAATACAAATCCCGGATATGGCTGGTTCCTCGGAACCTACTCCGGTGGAGGAACACAAGCTGCGCTGGTAACATGGGATCAGGAGGATCCGGTTGAGCTTCAGGATGAATGGCTTATTACTCCGGAACTTGATGTCTCTGGAGCATCCTCACAGCTTCGCGTGGAATTTTACATGCTCCAGGGATATGATTACCCGCATGATTTCAAGGTCTATGTGACATTGGACGACGGTACCAACTGGACAGAGGTGTTCGACTCGTATGGTACCGGTTATCCTGAGTTTGAATGGTATTTCGTGAGTGTCCCGCTCGATACATGGGCGGGAAGCTCCGATCCTATGCGGATCGGTTTTCAGTACTACGGTACAGACGCGGACATCTTTGGTCTCGATAATATCGAAGTCACCGATGACGACCTGGCGACCGGCAGATGCTGCGTCTATACCGATCCGCTTGATCCGGACTGTTATGATGGAATAACTCAGGCTGATTGTTCGGACCTTGGCGGAACATGGAGCGAGGGGCTGGATTGTACCTCTAACCCATGTCCGCTGCCGGGAGAACAACTGGAACCGAGTGACGATATGTATACAGATCCGGATGAGGGTTCCGGTCATTCGCATCCGATTGAAGAAACCCAGCTCTGGACCGCTGACTTTGATGGAGCCGGACACCATGAACGCATTATGATTAAGTGGGACCTCTCGAGTATCACGGAAGAGAGTGCCGACAGCGCGTTCATCAACATCTACAGGTACTTCCGATGCCCTGGAGATTATTATACAAACTGTGACCTGTTTACGATAACGGAGGACTGGGATGAGGATACATGGAATGAGTATAATCATATATCTCATTCAACAACAGCTTTCATGACCTACAATTTCGGTCCTGCCCTCGACTGGTATCGTATCGACATCTCAGATGTCGTAAATGACTGGCTGGCTGGCGCGACTGACAATTACGGTATAGTAATTCAGGCGCAGTACGGTCAGAAATGGAGCAAGTTCTACTCCAAGGAGGGTACATACGCACCATATCTGGAGATTTACGGTATTTCGGGCGAAAACCAATGCCCGGTCCTGGATTCCATCGAGAATTATGAAGTTAAAACCAACATTCTCCTCGAATTCACGGTTACCGCAAGCGATCCGGATCTGACCAATCCGAACCTGTTCTGTGAAGGTTTGCCCGAAGGTGCCTCATTCGTCGATCAAGAGGATGGGACGGGTATCTTTGAGTGGACACCCTCAGACGAGCAAGCAGGATACCATGATCTGCTGTTCTATGCCGATGATGGCGAACTGGCTGACAGTCAGCAGGTGTCGATCCGTGCATACAGATGCGGAAATGCTGACAACCTGGGCGGAATTGACATTGACGATGTAGTGTACCTGATTCAGTATCTCTTTGCAGGTGGTCCTGCACCGGATCCACTCGATTCCGGAGATGTCGACTGCTCATCAATCACAGATATTGACGATGTTGTGTATCTCATTACCTACCTCTTCCAGGGAGGCTACGCACCCTGCGATCCGGACAATGACGGCACACCGGATTGCTGATATTCGGTTCATCCCCGCTAACCTCTATTCGAGGTCGACCGAAGGAACGGGAGTCAAAAGACTCCCGTTCTGCGTTTTGAACAACCATGTTACGATATCACAACAATAAAAAGGATAGGCATAAAGCCTGTCCTTCTCCTCTGCTATGAATACAGCTTCTATTTCAGAAGCAGCATCTTCTTTGTTTCAACTGCCTGCTCGGTTGTCAGCCTGTAGAAATAGACTCCGGATGCAACTCCGTTAGCATTCCATGTTACAGAGTGATAACCTGCGCCATAATAGGTATCCAGGAGAGTTTCAACTTTCTGACCTTTGATATTGAACACTTCGAGAATAACGTTTGAAGCCTCAGGCAGAGCGAATTCAATCTCTGTGGTCGGGTTGAACGGGTTGGGATGGTTCTGCTCGAGTGAGAACTCTGTGGGCAGCATTTCCTGCTTGTTCAGATTGGAAATTCCCCCATCCTCAATTGAACTGAAGGCATATACCCAACCGCTTTCACAAGCCTGGGTCACGTTATTCGAGGCTGGATCATACGTATGAGTGGAATGTGTAACATCCGTAACCTCAAAGCAGAATTCACTCGATGTACGAACCCAACCGGTAGTAAACTGAACCTGACCATTCGACCCGGTTGTACCGCTTGTACTTCCGCTTGTACCTCCGGACCAGGTACCGTAGACAGTAGCATTCGAAAGCGGATCGCCGCTTTCATCATAGATCGTTACAACAGCGACTCCATTCCGCCATCTCCAGAACGAATTATGGGAGACTTCAATATCCTCAACATGTGACAGATATTGACCTGGTTCTGAAACTGTGATGTAGCCGGTTTTGGTCTCAGTGTCTGAACCGTATGCATTGGTCGCAGTCAGAGTTACCGTATAGGTTCCTTCACCGGTGTAAGTGTAAGTCGGATTCTGGTCAGCGGATGTTCCAACACCATCACCGAAATCCCAGCTCCAGCTTGTCGGATTACCGGTAGATAAATCGGTAAAGGCGACTTCGAGCGGGTAATAGCCCGATGTTGGGTCGGCACTGAAGTCTGCCACCGGTGGAGTTTCGAGCGATGTCACACTGATCTCATCAAACGCCATACCGTCTGATGTCAAGCTGTAGTTATCATACTGCTGGAACTTGATGACAAACGTGCTGGTAAGACTCAGTACCGCGCTGGACGCAAGCTGATCGACATCAAGCGTTATCTCCGAATATGAGGAAGACCCACCGGTTAGATTATAGACTTTCGTAAATGTGTCACCACCATCATCAGAGAAGTAGACACCATCCTGTGAATGAGTTTCATCGCTGAATTCTTTCCACGAGAAGACGAGTTCAACATCACTCTTACCACCAAGGTCGACTTTCAGCCACGCCTCATTCTGAGCATACGAACCGCCGTTCCTGTTGTCATCCATTGTCAGATGGTAAGAACCTATCGGAGTATAGGACGAAGTAATCTGAATACGTCCCTCTGAGTTACTGGACTGAGTATACCAGTAATCATCAAAGGAACCGCTTTCGAAGCCGGTATAATATGGCAGAATAGCGTAGTCTGACGGTCCCTCAGTGACTACAATGTAGTCTGTCTCTGTATAGGTGTCGGTACCACAGCTGT
>Ga0272443_10000726_pt1 | contig 56283 bp, 48 predicted proteins | sample SSMAcet12_FD_193581 | JGI IMG/M metagenome (GOLD analysis project Ga0272443, IMG submission 193581) | Marine sediment archaeal communities from Little Sippewissett salt marsh, Falmouth, MA, United States - SSM-Acet-12 | ecosystem: Environmental > Aquatic > Marine > Wetlands > Sediment ... | reverse complement strand
TGATGTCGTATCATATTGCTTCCAGTTTATTACGAAATATCATAAAACTATGTACAAACATACCAATCAATGTAAAAGGCAAATGGAATTGCAGTGGTTGTGAAAATTTTTGGGGGTATCCCAAGTATGGAAAAATATTATGTTGACAAAATTTGACGTGATAATGGAGAGCATGAATTTCATGTTGAAGAAGGCATGTGTAAGCCATGTGAAGAGAACTGTATTTATTTATGTGAATTCCACAGCCGTAAACCTGCATTCAAAGAAGCAAAAAAAAATACTTTTAGGTAAACGGTTGCTATACCTGTGGGAATGAATGTCATAGTGTATAATGCTGGAATGAGTAGCATCTAATTTATTTTTATGCTGAATAATTGTAAACCGAATTAGGGAGATCTCAGTATGAGTCTTAAAAGTAAGTTACAGGAATTATTTCTTAATAAAATTCAACGAAAGATCGGATTGTTTTTTTCACTGCTCATGATTATAATTTTGGCTTTAGCAGTCTATATTTACTTCAAAACTTCAACAAATCATTTTCGCCAAAATCTACGAAGACGACTTCATGATATTGTCAGTATTTCTGCTTTGGATATTGATACCGGTCTTCATGCAGTTTTAACGGAACCTGATCAAGAAAATAATGAAACATATATGGTACTGAAAAAGAAGCTTCAGCAGATAAGAGATGCAACATCGGATATCTATTTCATTTACACCATGAGGTATGATGAAGATACGGGGATCAGTTTTGTGGTTGATGCAGAGGAAGATGAAGAGGAAATTGCTCATCTTGGTGATATATATACAGAAGCCAGTGATTTTTTACGAGAACAAATTCCTGATATGGATGAGCCAATGGTCGAGGAGGATTTTTATACTGATAATTGGGGTACATGGCTTACTGGTTATGCACCGATCTATGATGGACAAGGTAAGAGGGAAGCAATACTGGGTATTGATATTAAAGCTGATACAGTGAAAAAATATGAGCATCAATTAATGTGGGTTGCAATAATAATGATGCTTGTTGCCTTCCCAACCATATTCTTTTTGGGATGGTATTTCGGACGAGAGATTGCACGACCAATAGTTTCCATCGCAGATACTTCGAGCAGAATAGCCAATGGCGATCTTAGTTTGAAAGTTGCCGTAAACTCACATGATGAAATCGGCATGCTTGCTCTCTCATTTAATAAAATGACGATTCAACTCAATGAGATGATAAGTAACCTGGAAGAGAAAGTAAAAGAAAGAACTGCAGAACTGTCAAAAGAGATTGAAGAACGCAAAATAACAGAAAAGAAACTCATGGTCAGTGAAAGAAATTATAATGCAATTATGCATGATCCGAGTACGTTCATTGGAACTACAAAACCGGATGGAACATTGATTACAGCAAATAGAGCAGCTCTTACATTTATTGGAAAAGAATTAAATGACGTTAAAGGTAAAAAATTCTGGGATACACCCTGGTGGGAGCACTCAATAATACTTCAGGAAAGATTAAAGCAGAGTATATTTCAAGCAACTAATGGAGAAAGAGCTCACTTTGAAGCAAGCCATAAAGGTAAGGATGGAAGTGAAATTTTTGTCGATTTTTCAGTCCGACCTGTACTGGACGAATTTGGGAATATCAATAGTTTAATTGTAGAGGGAATTGACATCTCAGAACTAAAAAGTACCCAGGATGCACTCAGAACAAATAGGGAAAGATTGAAAACTGCTGCTTCGATCCTTCGCCATGATATTACAAACGATCTAACCGTAATACAAAGCGCTCTTTATCTCTATGTGAATGAAAATGATGAATCAATGCTCGATGAAATAAAGAGCAGAGTCGATATGAGTCTTGATACAATTACTCGACAACGGGATCATGAGAATTTCCTGAGTACTCATGCTGAACTTGATATTTATAACATTCATGATGTTCTTGAAACGGTATTGCAGAAATATGGCTCTCTGGAAACCACTATCAACGGTACCTGCCAAGTCTTTGCAGACCGAGCTATCTATTCTGTTATAGGAAATATCGTTACTAATGCTGTTCAGCACGGCAGAACTGAGAAATTGGATGTTGATATTTCAGAAGAGAATGATTTTTGTACGGTTCGTATCGTCGATTATGGAACAGGAATTCTCGATGAAATAAAGGATAGAATATTTGAAAAAGGTTTTCATTATGGACCTGCAGGACATACAGGTATTGGATTATACATCGTTAAGAAAACAATGGAAGAATTCGGAGGTGAAGTATATGTTGAGGATAATCATCCAAATGGAACGGTCATCATCCTGAAAATGAGAAAGGTCGTCACATCGAATGATTTATAACATTAATTTATGGAGAAAATATGGATACAATACAATATGAAGCAATGAGTGATGAACAGGTCACACTCAAAGCAATAGATATCTTTTATGATCGCTATCCGGAATATGAAAAACGATATGGTGAAAAAGGCCGAAAAAGAGCATATAAAGATTGGATGTATCACCTGTCATATCTATCAAGTGCAATTAACATTCAAGAGTCTAATCTCTTCTTGGATTATGTGGCTTGGTGTAAAATGTTTTTTAAGAGCATTCACTTTCCTGAAGTGTACCTTATCGCAAGTTTTGAAATACTTGCAGATATTTATAAACAAGACAATTCGGATTATGGTAGAACTGCCTATCAATATCTCAGTAAGGTATTAGAGAGATTTCCATCACTTCCCAATGAAATAAATCCATTCATTCAAGAAAACTCTGAGCTTGGTGTCATGGCACAGCAGTATTTGAATTCATTATTGCGCGGAGAACGAAATTATGCAGAGAAGATCATTTTTGATGCAATTGAAAAAGGAATATTTGTAAAAGATATTTATCTTAAAATATTCCAGCCGGTTCAGTACGAAGTAGGCAGATTGTGGCAACTTAATGTAATCAATGTAGCTATGGAGCATTTCTGTACTGCAGCCACTCAAAATATCATTGCCCGACTTTATTCACATATCTTCACAGGACAAAAAGGCAATAAAAAACTCATCTCAACAAGTGTTTCCGGAGAACTTCATGAGCTGGGTATAAGAATGGTAACAGACTTCTTTGAGATGGAAGGATGGGATACATACTACTTGGGAGCAAATACTCCGCACGACAGCATTATTGCAATGATCGAAAATGTTAAACCTGATATCATAGCTGTTTCTGCAACAATTGCATTTAATGTGGATCGTGTACGTGAATTGATCTTTAAGATCAGAGAAAATGTGTCATATAATGATTATCGAATAATTGTTGGTGGATATCCATTTAACAAAAATAAATATCTCTGGGAAACAGTCGGAGCAGATTCATATGCAATAAATGCTGAAGATGCTATTCTGTCAGCCCAAAAACTCATCGATGTCAGGTAATTATAAATAATGAAATCAAAAGGAATTGTACTGCTCTGTAATACTGATAATACTATTAAAAGCGTACTCTATAACGATTTAGAAATTGAACAGGAAATACTGGAAGGTTCTGATCTGATTGCACTTTTTATTGAGACTGATATAGTCAAAGTGAAACGCTTTATCAAAGAAATTATACGTGAAGGAGCTCAGTTCAATTGGGAGCTGAATGTCATATTAAAGAATGAAGTTAAAACACTGGTCTTCGATGGAGCACTTTTTGACGGTGTCATTCTACTTGTAGGGGGGATTGATAATATGAATTTCGAGTTGCTATCCCATGAGTTGTTGAAGATCAATAATGATCAGGTAAACAACGTTCGAAGTATGGCAAAACAAATTGCAGACCATTCCAAACAGCAGGAAATGCTCCAAAAGAAATCGTTAGACGAAATGTCACTTCTTAATAATGAACTCTCGAATCTGCAGCGTCAAGTAATGAAACAAAAGATTGAACTCGAGCGATTGAATGAACTGAAAAACCAATTTCTTGGTATTGCAGCGCATGATCTCCGGAATCCACTTGGTAATATTATCAATCTAACCGAGTTTCTGCAGGATGATATTCAGGACTTTTCACAAGATCAAGCGGAATTCATCGGTCATATTAGAGATCTAAGTTCATATATGCTGAACCTTGTTAACGAACTACTGGACTATTCCGCTATCGAAGCCGGAAATATAACCTTGAATTTAGAACCAACAGATTTTATCGAATTGATCAATAAAACGCTTCAGTATAATAAGGGATTTGCTGACAAAAAAGATATAACCATAACTTTCACCAATAAACATAAAAGTATCATTATTCCGATCGATGTTATCAAGATCGAACAGGTGATTAATAATCTTCTGACAAATGCAATTAAATATTCACATAAGGGATCAAATGTATTTATTGAAATTGAAGAGAATAAAGAGAGTATTATTCTATCAGTTAAGGATGAAGGGTTAGGCATTGCAAAAGATGAACGAGAACTACTTTTCAAACCCTTTCAGAAGACCGGTACAAAAAGCACAGGTGGGGAAAAGAGCATGGGACTGGGTTTGTATATTGTAAAGAGAATTATTGATGCACATAATGGATCGATTAGAGTGGAAAGTGCTGTAAACAAAGGTTCTACATTTTATGTAGAGCTTCCAAAAAATCCAACAGGGAGAGAACAATGAAAAGTACAATACTTTTAGTTGATGATGAAATGTATAATCAAAAGATCTATTCGAAAATACTGAAGGATGCAGGATATGAAGTATTGATTGCAAAAGATTCTCACGAAGCATTTTCAACGTTAGAGAAGACAAAACCGGATATGCTTCTGATTGATATTGTGCTTGATGATGAATCAGGACTTGATATTCTGAAAGAGATAAGATCCGATACTGACCTAAAGGACTTGTTCGTCGTTATGATTACCAGCAAATTAACAACTCGGGATGACCAGTCAGCAGGTTTGGAGCAGGGAGCAGATGGATACATTGTACGACCTATTGAAAAAAGGGAACTTGTTGCGCGCATCAATGCATTTATGAAACATATACAAACGTTAAAAGCACTCAAAATTAGCGAGGAACGTTTCAAGATTGCAAACTCGATCCTCCGTCACGATATTACAAATGATCTAACCGTTATACAAAGCGCTCTATACCTGTATGAAACTGAGAATGACGAGACAATGCTCGATGAGATAAAGAAAAGAGTTGAAATGAGTCTTGATACGATTGCCCGGCAAAGGGAGCATGAAACCTTTTTAAATGCACATGTAGAGCTTGATGAATATGATATCGTTGATGTGCTGAATAAAGTAACAGTCAATTACCCAGAACTTGAAGTTAGTATTAATAGTAAAGGAAAAATCTATGCTGATAATGCTGTTTTTTCAGTCTTCGATAATATAATAAGCAATGCTATCAAGCATGGAAAGTCTAACAAAATAGATGTAGATATCACTGCGGATGAAGAGTATTACAGAATTTCATTTGCTGATAATGGTACTGGAATTCCCGATGATATCAAGGATAAGATATTTGAAAAGGGCTTTCACTATGGACCTTCCGGTCATACTGGTATTGGATTGTATATCGTTAAGAAAACTTTGGATGATTACGAAGGTGAAGTCTATGTTGAAGATAATAATCCAAAAGGTGCAGTGATAATTCTGAAGATGAGAAAGGTGATGAGTTAAAATTTCTTAGGAGATAATATCAGTGAAAAAGAAGAAAACTGAACAGATACAAGAATTTTTGAAGGACTGTAAAGCCTTTGTTATTGCCATTCTGATCTTTATAATTGTCTTGTTGGGTAACTCTGTATATTCATACATCAAGATGAAAAAAGAGACTTTAAAGCAAATCGATGAAAGATTGCATATAGGTGCTCTAACAATAAAAAACATTTTACTATCGGAATTTCATGATCGAGCTATTGATAAAGAGAGTATTTCTATTTATGAAGATGATCAGAATATTCGAGCTTTATCAGATTTTGCAAATAAAGCTGGTTTCAAATTTCTTTATACCTTAGTAGTAAAAGGAGATGACATATATATTACATCTTCTAACGCCACAGAACAAGAATTAGCAGATAATGAAGAGGTAAGATATTTCACAATTTACCAAGAGGCAGACTCATCCTTCCAGGAGTCATACAACAATGATTGCATAAGATCATTTACTCACAAAGATAGATGGGGTATTTTCAGAGCTTTAGTTGTTCCTGAAGTAAGTCCAGGAGGTAATAGATATCTATCTGTGGCTGAACTGGATATTTCATCAGTTGATGCAATCCACAGACAAAAAACCTTAGAAGCTTTTATACATGCAGTATTGATCGTTATTGGTTCACTTCCTCTTATATTTGTTCTATACAGCAGATTGCGTCACAGTGTCGAACAAAAGCAAAAAACCGCTCAACTAGAACGGATGGTTTCGCAAAGAACCAAGAAACTCGAAGAGAGCGAGAGGAAATTGAAAAGTATTATTGAGAACAGTACTAATCTGTTCTATACGCATACGGTGGATCATAAAATTAGTTTTATCAGTCCCCAAGTTCGTGATGTTCTAGGGTATGAACCAGAAGAAGTTATGCAGCGCTGGACAGAGTTTATTACTGATAATCCTATCAATGAGCAAGCCATAGAGTTCACAGAAAAAGCCATTAAAACCGGAGAACGTCAACCAACCTATCTGCTTGAAATGAAACGCAGAGATGGCAAAAAGATCATTGTTGAGGTAAGGGAAGCACCGGTAGTTGAAAATGGTAAAGTCATTTCGATAGTTGGATCACTTACTGATATTACAGAACAGAAAAAGGCAGAGGAAAAATTAAAGCTTAGCGAAGAAAAGCACAGAATTATTAATGAAAATGTTCCTGTTCTTGTTTATGCTGCTCTTCCTGATGAGCATTCAACCAGTGTTTTTCTATCTGGTCTTGCTGAGGAGTTAACAGGTTACACATCCCAGGAACTTATGGATGATTCTACCTTATGGGCTCAAATTATTCATCCGGATGATGCAAACTATGTATGGGATAAAATTTCTGAACATCGCAGGATAAAATCAGTTTTGGATGTAGAATACAGAATTATCACAAAAGATAATGAAGTAAAATGGATTCATGATAAAGCGAAACCACTGCTTGATGACAAAGGTAATATTCTTCAGATACAGGGCTTTATGGAAGATATTACAAAACGTAAAAAAGCAGAACAAGAAATCATAAAACAAACAACATACTTAGAAAATTTGATTGATAGTTCCCCAGAGGCGATTGTAATTTTGGATAATGAAGATAGAATATTAAAAATCAATCCTGAATTTGAAAGAATATTTGGTTACACTGTTGATGAATCAGTAGGGAAAAAAATTATCGATTTAGTCGTTCCAGATGATCTCAAGGATGAAGGTCAGAAAACTACAAACGATGTAGCAAAAGGCAAAAATATACGCATTGATACGATTCGTCAGCATAAAAATGGCAAAAAAATTCATGTTTCTATTCTTGGCAAACCAATTGTTATTGATAACAAACAGTTGGCAGTTTACAGAATTTACAGGGATATTTCGATTCAAAAGGAATCTGAGAAGATTCAGGTTACCATTTACAAAATTTCCAAAGCAGTTAATACAATAGATAACATTAGCACATTATGTAGTACAATTCAAAACATACTCAATGAGATCATTGATACATCAAATTTCTATGTAGCTCTCTATGATGAAGAAAGAAATATGATTACGTTACCATATATCGTTGATCAAGAAGACGATTTTACTGAATTCCCTCCAGGTAAAACACTCAGTGCATATGTCATACAAACAGGGAAACCATTACTGGCAACAAGGGAAGTTGTAGATGATCTAACCAGCAAAGGTCTGATCGAGACCATTGGGAGCCATTCCGCAGTATGGCTTGGAGTACCGTTAAAGCTCCATAATGAAGTAATTGGATTGATAGGTCTTCAAAGTTATGATGATCCGGAACACTATACTGAGAAAGACCTCGAAATCCTGAATTTTGTTTCAGAGGAGATCGCCATTGCTATCCAACATATTCAATACACTCAAGATATTAAAAGAGAGTTGAAAGAAAAAGAAGTATTGTTGAGTGAGATTCATCATAGGGTAAAAAATAATTTGCAAACCCTGCTTGGACTTCTTCAACTTCAGCAGGAAACAATTAAAACTAAGGAAGATGCGATACGGAGTTTTGAGGTAAGTCAGGATAGGATATTTGCAATGGCTCGAGTATATGATATGCTCTTAAGGTCAGACTATATGTCAGAAGTAAGTTTAGGTGCATATATTCTCAGTGTTGCTGAGCATATCAAGCGTTCATATGATCACCATAACAAGATCGAACTTGTGCACTCCTTTGATGATTTCTATGCAGATACAGTTTCGTTAGGAAAGGTTGGGCTCATAATAAATGAACTCATTACTAATGCAATGAAATATGCTTTTGCTGATAGAGATAAGGGAATAATATTTATGGGTTTGAAGATTTCTGAGAAGAGTTGCGAGATAGAAATATCAGATAACGGAATCGGATTGCCCAAAGATGTCGATTTTGAGGGTAAAGAAACCCTAGGACTATCCCTTGTGAGTATGATGATAAGAGAACTGAAAGGAAAACTAACCTACAAGGTCGATAACGGAACGCGATTCATCATTGAAATACCAAAGGTACTAAAAAACTGATCCAGCGATAATTACGAGAGTTTCTTTTCGATATTATTCGCTACTTCGCTGAAACGTTTACCTGCTTCTGAGTCTGCAAAGGTACTGATAAAGGGTGTTCCTTCGTCACCGGCTTGGCCAACCTGAACGTCAAAGGGAATTCTTCCAAGCAGATCAATATTGAAATCCTTTAAAGCTTTTTCACCGCTTCCTGCCTTGAAAAGTTCAATGTGCTGTCCGCAGTGTGGGCACACGATCTCTGTCATATTTTCTACAATACCAAGGATCGGAATTTCTAGTTTTTTAGCAAAATTGATCGCTTTTCGCACATCGAGATATGCAATTTCCTGTGGAGTGGAAACAATAACGACACCGGAAATATTTTTCAATATCTGAATAACGCTGAGAGGTTCGTCACCGGTTCCGGGAGGGCAGTCTACGATAAGAAAGTCAAGCGATGGCCATTCAATTTCTTCCATGAACTGCTTGATAAGGTTCATTTTCATGGGACCACGCCATATCACAGGGGCGTCTGGATCCTCGAGTAATGAAGCAATTGACAGCACGACAAGGTTTTCTGTAACCTGAACCGGAGTAGGGGATTGACCTTCCTGAGCCATTAACTTCTTATCCTCAGTACCGGTCATTTTAACCACTGAAGGTCCGTGAATGTCGGTGTCTAAAATTCCAACTTTATTTCCTTTTTCTGAGAGTGCATATGCAAGATTAACCGCAATTGTACTTTTGCCCACTCCTCCTTTACCACTCATGACAACAATTGTGTGTTTGATATTCTGAAGATTCTTTTCATATAATTCAGCGTTTTTTTCTGCTTTTTTTTCTGTCATTTCGTTCTCCTGAATTTTTTAATACATATAAGGTATATTTTAGATTCTGATGTCAAATTAATATAATAATCGGCTAATCAAACCACATTTATTGACAGAATATTTTTCATAATAGAAGTCATTTCAAAGATTAAGGAGTACTTCATGAAATTTAAGTTTTTGAATATAATGCTCGTTTCATTTATAGTCATATTTGCTTCCTGTGAGAAAAAATCAGAGGAAAAAACCTATACACTCGAGCAGGCGCATCAAATATTTGCAGTTGACTTCTTCAATAAGACCTGGGATTTTATAGAAAAAGAAAACAGAACTCCTGAGGAAGATGAGACAATGCTGAATCTTGCACATGCATCGCTTATGCACTGGGCAATGGTGGGGCAACCCATCAATGTGCAACGAGGGGAGTGGATGGTTGCAAATGTGTATATAATTTCAGGAAGATCCGAGTCAGCGATTCATCATGCACAGAATTGCCTGGATTTAACCGAAAAATTTGATTTTAAGGATTTTGACCTGGCATTTGCTTACGAGATCTATGCGCGAGCCCTTGCGATGCAAGGAGATGAAAACTGGAAAATGTATTTTATTAAGGCAAAAGAAGCAGCAGAACAAATAGAAAAGAAGGAAGACAGAGACTACTTCTTGCAGGTACTCGAACAAGGACACTGGTTTGGTATGCAATAATAAAAGCTATGTCACACTGAGCTTGTCGAAGTGTGACCAAGCACACTTATGACAGAAAAAGATATTAAACTGACCCATTATGTAAGAGCTGCTGGTTGAGCTGGTAAAGTAAGTCCGGCGGACTTAAGCAGAATTATGCAAGGCATTGATTGGATTGAAAATGCTCAAACCCTTGTTGGTTTTGATGAGAATGACGATGCAGGGGTGTATCAGATATCAGATGATCTGGCAATAGTCCAAACCGTTGATTTTATTACACCTGTCGTTGATGATCCGTTCATCTTCGGACAGATCGCAGCTGCAAACAGTTTGAGTGATATCTTTGCTATGGGTGCTCGGGTACATACCGTATTGAATCTCGTAATGTATGATTCTTGCAATGTGACCAAGACAATGCTCAATGACATCTTGCGTGGTGGATTGGATAAGATCAAAGAAGCTGGTGGGACAGTATTGGGAGGACATACGATAGAAGATATCGAGATGAAGTATGGACTTGCAGTCACAGGGCTTGTTCATGCTAAGAAATATATACGAAATAATACAACCAAGCCAGGGGATAGATTAATTCTCACGAAACCATTAGGTATTGGTGCAATTACCACTGCACTCAAGAATGAGAAGGCACCACAAAGTGCAATTGACGAAGCAATTTTTCATATGACCTTTCTTAACAAACAAGCTTCTGAAATAGCTGTTGAGGTGGGAGTTTCAGCAATGACAGACATAACCGGATTTGGGTTAGTTGGGCATTTGTATGAAATGACGCATGAAGGTGTTTCGATAGAGCTGGATCGTTCAGCAATTCCAATCATTAAAGAAGCACATGCTCTTGCTGCAATCGATTCCTTCCCGGGTGGGTCAAAACGCAATATGCAATACTATTCTCAATTTGTAACCTTTAATAAACCTACCTTATCTGAAGGCGAAAAACTATTATTGTTTGATGCACAAACCTCAGGTGGATTGGTTATTTCTGTTCCAAGAAAAAAGGCGAAAAAATTACTGGAGAAGTTACATTCTGTAGGTATTGGATGGGCTACTGAGATAGGCGAGGTGGAGGAGAATGAGTTACAGAAAATTAGGATGTAAAATTTACAGAATCTTATTGCTCCAAAACTTGACAATCAATCGTACCACCTTGCTTTTCACTTACTTTGCGTACAGTTAGTATATTGCGCATATAAAATGTGTTAAAACCAGCCACCATAGCTCAGTTGGTAGAGCAACTGATTCGTAATCAGTAGGTCGTGGGTTCAAATCCCGCTGGTGGCTCCAAATTTGAAGTAATTTATGAATAAATATAAAAAGATTTTAGTTTCCTTTAAAAATCGATATGTCCTCTCTTCTTTATTTGAAAATGCATTACATCTCGTTACAATTTTATTACTATTTTTTATTCTCTATTCCTTTATTGTCTATCCTTTAACCACATCGTATTCTCACTATTCAACATTAAAAGTATGTTCTTTTTTGATAAAAATTGTCACAGGTTGTGCATTAATATTTTTCGTTATCAGATTTTTATCTTCGATACCGTCTCTAAAACAAATCGCACAAGCTATTTCAAAGAATGATCCATCAAAAAATGAAATCATTCTATCTGCACTTGAATTTGAAGGAACATCTGATCTCACTCACTACTCAGAAGAGATACTTGATAAAGCATTCGAGGATGCGTCTATAAGTGCCTCACATCTTACCTATACAAAAATATTCCCAAAATTATATATTAAAAAAAGTGCATTGGCTATTATCTTTGCAGCCCTTGTGTTTTTAATTGTATTAATTATAAATCCTGTATTGATTTCAACTTCTCTACAATCATTTATTAATCCAGAAAGCTTTGAACCACACTATGACTCTTTCATACAGATTTCTCCCGAAAACACAACAATTCTTAAGGGAGGTAATCTGCCGATAATAATTCAAAATTATTATCCGGAATTGATCTATACCATTCATATCGAGCAACAAAGGCGCTGGAAAAGTGTTAACGTGAGTAGTAATTCTCATCTTTTATATAACATAACTGACAGTCTTCGTTATTCAATCTCAAATATATATGCCCAATCAGATACGTTTACAGTTCAAGTTCTTGAAAAGCCTTTGATAAAAAAACTCGAGATATATTACTCGTATCCTGAATATACGAAAATGAGCAATCGAACAGAACAAGATATCTCGGGCAAGATCATTGCGATACAAGGAACGAAAATAATGGAAAACCTTACCGTTAATAATGAACTTACAGAGTATAGAATAGTTTTTTCTGATGGCAGCACCAAGCCTCTTGAGAAGATAGGGGTTTATACCTACAGAACAGAATTCATCGTTGAAAAGAGTGGGAGTTACCATTTCTATCTAAAAGATATTCTTGGTAACACAAATCATATTATTGAAAGAACCATTTTTTCTGAGAAAGATCGCTCACCTAAGATTGAGATCATAATGCCTGCCAAAGATAAGATACTTGCTCAAAATATGACCGAACAAATCGAATTTACGACTTCTGATGATTACGGAATAAAAAAAGTAGAGATATATTATAAGAAAAATGATAATGAATATATCTCTCACACGATACTTGATACGACTGGAATTATAATGTTGACTTCATATTATGATTTTGATGTTTCCGATCAAAACCTACTTCCAGGCGATGTCATATTTTATTATCTGAAAGTGTATGATAATTGTACCGTTCCAGAAGCCAATATAGCGAAGACGAAAATATATCTGTTAAAATTTCCTTCTATCGAAGAATTATATGAAGAAATTCAGAATCAGCAATCGAGAAACATGGATCAAATGAAGGAATCTCTTGAAGAATCAAATAAAAATAAAATGAAGTTTGATGAATTAAGGAGGAAATATTTAAAGAATGAAGAGTTAGACTGGCAGGAAAAAGAGACCTTAAAAGAAGTAATCAAAAAACAAAAAGAACTCGCTCAAAAAGCTGAAGAGACTGCAAAAGAATATGAAAAGTTTGTAGAAGAACTTGAGAAAAATCAAGCAGTAGCTGATCAAACTCTTGAGAAATTAAAACAGATTCAAGAAATTATGGATGAAATATATTCTCCTGAACTTGAAGAAGCAATGAAAGAGCTTCAGGATCAGCTTTCAAAGATCAGTCCTGAGATGATGAAACAAGCTCTCGATAACTTCAAATTCTCACAAGAAGAATTCAATAAAAAACTAGATCAAACATTACAATTATTAAAGAAAATTCAACTCGAACAAAAAATGCAAAAGGTTTTGCAACAAGCCGAAGAATTAGAAAACCTTCAAAAAGAGCTTAATAAGCAAACATCTAAGCGTATTGAACAAAATCAGGATTTACAGGAACTAGCATCTTCACAAGAAGATATTGAGAAAAAATATCAATCATTAGAAAAGGAATTGGCGGAATTAGAAAAAGAGCTTGCAGATAATAATGAAAAAAGTGCTGCCCAGGAGGTAAAAAAAGCGTTACAACAAGCTAATGAACATAAGCTCACAGATGCACTTCAACTTGCAAAACAGCAGCTTTGTTCACAGGACGAAAATGTAAAAAAGAAACAGTCTGATATACTCGTGGGATTTTCTGAGATTAGGAATACCTTATGTTGTGCCCAGAAAAAAATGCAGGCTAATCTTCAAACAAAATTTAAAATTTTATTAAAAAAGACATTGAATGAACTACTTTATTTTTCTAAGACACAGGAGAAATTCTTAGGTTCAACTCATGATGCATATGAGATTCTCGATAAAGAGATAGCGATATACGAAGGAATAAAAAATTCTGTAAATACATTATTTAGCGACCCATTGATCATTTTGATGATGGATCCAAAATTTTTTCCTCATTCTGCAATGGCTCTAAATGGTTTCGAGAAAATTTTCGATAAATTATCCCAAAATAGTCATTTCAATGTAAGTAAAAATGTTAAAGAAATATATAATTCTATAAACCTTATGATCATAGATCTGCTTCTTTCAAAGAGTAAGCAACCTCAGGGATCTGGCGGAAGTATGCAGCAATTGCTTCAACAATTGCAAAAAATGTCTCAGGGACAGCAAGCATTGAATATGTTGACCCAATCATTATTTGAGCAATTGATGACTCAGCAACAGAAAGGAATGGGTTTGACACGTGAACAAAGAGAGATGATTGATCGAATCGCTGGTAACGAACAGCAGATAAAGGAAAATTTTGAACGCATGTTGCGGGACTATCCCGAAGCTGAAAAATTACTTGGAAATATGGAGGGTTTGAAAGATGACCTTAAGGAAGTTGTCGAAAAGATGCAAAAGGGCATCATTGATAGGGATGTTATCCGTAAGCAAAATAATATTCTCTCACGTCTCTTAGATGCTCAGAGATCTATTCATGAAAGGGATTTCAGCAGAGAAAGAGAATCAGAAACACCTCAAGAACAACTGTGGACTATTCCTGATGATCTCACAATTGACGAATCAAATATTGAAATAAAGGATATTTTAAAATATATTAATGAAAATTATCCTGAGGAATATCATCGTTTGATAAAAGAATATTTGGAAAAAATTAAATATGAAAATTAATAAAATTTTAATAGTTATTTGCCTATTTACGCTTTTTATGAAAACTCTTCATTCTGCAGATGATCAGGCAATACTAAAAGTAAATATTCAGCGAGCATTTCAATTTGAACAGCAGGGAAATGCTGTGGAAGCTGAAAGAATTTATAAACAATTACTTAAAAATTTTCCCCATAACAGCCAGGTGATCAGTAGATTAGTTAATCTCTACTTAGGGAATAACAAGCTAAATTCTCTGGAATTATTACTTGAAAATGAGAAAGATTTTTTTACACATAATAATTATGAAATAATTAAAATTGAATTACTAATAAAGAAAAACCATATTGACCAGGCAAAGAATATGGTTGATGATCTATTAAACAAAACAAGTTTAAATTCATCTATCGTCAGAAAAATCGCAAAAGTATATCAAAATTATTCACTATACGATGACGCAATCTTGTTATACCAAAGAGCAAGGAAAAAATCACAGAACCCATCAATGTTTGCCTTTGAATTGGCAAATATCTATCAACTGCAAGGGAAATCGCACGAAGCTCTGAATGAATATTTGGAGATTCTAAATGAAAGAACCTACAAGGAAGTTTTATATCGTTTAAGCAAGCTGGAACTTTCATATGAAGAAATTATACAAATGCTTCAATCTCACCAAGAAACCAACAATACAATCGAGCTACAAGAACTTATTGGTGAATTCTATATACTTTCGAAGCAGTATCAACAGGCTTTTGATATATACAAAAACCTTGGTGAAAATGCGATTTATAAACTCGCACAGCTAACAGAAAAGATGGAATTATATGATCTTAGTATTAAATGTCTTAAGGAAATTCGTGAATCTACACAAGATGAACAGGATATTATTTTTCTTGAAAACAAACTAGGGGAGCTTTATTATTTACTTAATGATAATAAAAAAGCAAAAAAACATTATCAGAATGTATTACAAATTTACCAAAATACCACCGCCACTCTTCCTTCAGAACAAATATATATAGCGTATAAAAATCTTGCATTTATTGAACTTTTTGACAACCAAGATCCAAAGCGTTCACAAGAATATTTGGAAAAAGCTCTGACATTTGCAAATTCCTCAGAAGATAAAGCAGAACTTTCTATCTTACTATCTCAATGCCTATTACAGCAAGAAAATTATGTAAGAAGTGAGAAAATATTGCAGGATATTTTAAATAATAAAGTGTATAAAGAAGAAATTTCGACAAAAGCTCAAATGCATCTTATCGAAACCTTTATTCTAAAGGGAGATTTCTCTATGGCGGATTCTTTATCAAAAGTATATTTTACACATGAATATGAATCTATTTATATAAATGATATCGCTTCAATGTATCGTACGATAAATAATGAACTTAATCTTCAGATGGCTAATGATAGTCTCCAATCTATAGCTTTATCATTTCTGAGGAATAAATATTTTAATAGAAATGAGCAACTTGAGATTTCTTTTTGGAATATTCAAGAGGCTGTTCAGGACACTTTAGTACGTTCGTATCTAACTCTCAATATCGCTGATTATTATTACGATCAAGGTGAATATCCTCGAGCATTTGATCTCTTCAATAGCTTATTAGAAAGTGATGAGCATCCCTATAGAGAATATACCTATTTGATGGCTGCTACTTCACTTGACCAACTCGGTTTAAATGCACAGGCACAAGCATACTATACTGATTATTTGATGGAATTCCCCCAGGGCTCTTTCGCTCCAGAAATACGATTACGACTTAAGAAGCATGACTTTTAAAAAAAGGATTGTGTTGAATTGAAGAAATAGAGAGGATTTGAAGTAAGCAGCGGAGTGTAATATTTTAAGATAGATAATAAAATAGAAAAAGTGTTGAAAGAATGAAAAAGGAAATAAAAGAAATAATTACAATGTGTAAGGATAAAAAAGGGAATTTTAGAACAATTGAGGTTTTAGAAAAAAAACTAAAAAAATATTATACAAAACAAATTGAAGTCTTAGATGAAGCGATAAAAGCAACATTAGAACATGATACTCAATTAACTAAGTCTGAAAAAGAAGAATTAGAACAATGTGAAAGGTTATTGCATAAAATATTTATAAAAAGATTAGCATCGCTTCTTTAAGAAGATTAACGAGAAGATCGTGGAAAAACGCACCTCGATCATTATTGCTCGTCACCTTTCCACCATTCAGAATGTTGACCGTATCGTTGTTATTCACAAGGGAAAGATCGCTGAAGAGGGCTCACATAACGAACTTCTCAAGTAGCGGAGAATTTGCTACAAATTATATGAACTTCAGTATAAAGGAATGGAAAAGTGAGGAAATTTCTAAATCCAAATGTCTATTATCGAATTAAATAAATCCCCTCTTGAGAGGAGTGGATTCCGATGTAATCGGAAGACGGGGTTTGTGATTGTAAAATCCTTCTTTTCATATAAGAGAAAAAAATTGACACTATCGGAAGGAATTCCATAAACCATTTATCAAAATCAAAATCTGCATTTATTAGGTCGTAAGGAGCTAAGGCGTGGCATTATTTCAGAAAGTAATTATTAAGAAATATCTCAACAATCTTCCTCAAGACATCGTTGAAGAATACTATAAACACTATTCAAAAAACTTCCTCGATTCAAAATTCGCACAAAAAGTCCGACTTCTCAAAGAAGAACAATACCAGGAAGGTTTTCTCCGCGATCTTTTCTGCAAATGCCTTGGTTATACGATAAATCCTTACTATAATTACAATCTGACAACAGAATTCAAGAACCTGACAGACGCTGAAAAAGCAGATGGCGCAATTCTAAAGGATGGAAAACCAATCGCAGTCATCGAACTCAAATCTACAAAATGGAAAGACCTGCGTGCTATAGAAAAGCAGGCATTCAATTACAAAGCCCATCAAAAGGGATGTACATACGTCATTACTTCGAATTTTGAAAAAATCCGGCTCTATATCGACAATGCGACCGAGTTCGAAGAATTTGACGTATTCGATCTTTCAAAAAAAGATTTCGCATTCCTGTATCTCTGCCTGAGCAAACAGAGTATTTTCGATAACATCCCCGCACGCATGAAAGAGAAATCCAATCTTCATGAAGAGCAGGTTTCTAAAAAATTATATCATGACTATGCGGAATTCCGGAACAAAATATTCAGAAATCTGACTAAAAATAATCCTGAGATCGATCCGCTGATACTCTTCAAAAAAGCTCAAAAACTGCTGGACCGTTTCCTGTTCATATTCTTTGCAGAAGATAAAGGACTGATCCCGCCGAACATTATCTCAAAAATAATCAGAGATTACAACAAACTCAAGGAACTCGATTATTACACACCGCTCTACAGTGTATTCGTAAAATATTTTCACTACATCGACGAAGGTCATGAAAGTGATCGTATGAAGATCGAAGCGTATAATGGCGGTCTCTTTGAAAAAGATGCTATCCTGGATACAGTAAAGATCGATGATGAAGTGCTTATCGAGGATTCCCTCAAGCTCTCAAATTATGATTTTGATTCCGAAGTAGATGTGAACATCCTGGGTCATATATTTGAACACTCTTTGACCGATATTGAAAAACTCAATGCGGAATTGAGCGGCGAGGACCTAGATAAGAAACAGACACGACGCAAAAAAGAGGGTGTCTATTATACTCCAAATTACATCACCAAATATATTGTGGAAAACACCGTTGGCGCGCTCTGCCAGGAAAAGAAAGAAAAACTTGGTTTACTCGATGTGCAGATTGATGATTCATGTTTTCGAAAAGCAAAGGGGCAGGAACAAGTTTTGAACAAGAAGGGTAACAAGCTTGAGGAAAAACTCACCGCATACAAAAAGTGGCTTCTCTCACTCAAAATCCTCGATCCTGCGTGCGGAAGCGGTGCATTTCTGAACCAGGTACTGAATTTCCTTATAGAAGAACATACCTTTATACAAGCGCTCGAGATCGAACTTCGAAGAGGGCAGCAGGTTGCTTTTGATATTGCGAAGTCTGTTTTGGAAAATAATCTTTTTGGCGTTGATATTAATGAAGAAGCAGTTGAGATCGCGCAGCTTTCCCTGTGGCTGAAAACTGCACACAAAGGAAGAAAACTCACCGACCTGAGCAATAACATCAAGTGTGGAAATTCACTTATCGATGATCCTGAAGTTGCTGGAGATAAGGCTTTTGATTGGAATAAAGAATTCCCTGAGATCATGCAAAAAGGGGGATTTGATGTTGTGATCGGAAATCCACCATATGTTTTTGCACGTGAAAAAATTTCAAGCAAAGAGAAAAGTTTTTTTTCTGATACCTATTATTCAGCAGATTACCAATTTAATACTTACATTATTTTCATTGAAAAATCGATTCAACTAGTTAAACGAAAAGGTCTTTTTGGGCTTATTGTTCCTAATTCATGGGTAATGGTTTATTCCGGAACAGGATTAAGAAAATATATTTTAGAAAAATGTAAGGTTAACCAAATTATTAATCTTTTGGGTTATTCTTTTGAGGGTATTAATGTTGAGACGATCATTCTTATTGCAGAAAAGGACAAAGTCATAAACAATCAGATAACTATACTGAACAATGAATATATGGATTTTAGAACATCTCACGTTAGAAATCAAGCTGATTTTCTGCAAAATAATGGTTTTGAATTTAAAATTTATCTTGATGAACCAAGCTTAAAAATTACTAAACATTTACAAGAAAATTCAGTTATATTAGATGATATTGTAAATATTAAAGCTGGTTTAAAAGCCTATGAGAAGGGTAAAGGAATCCCAAATCAAACAGCAGAAGATGTAAAATCAAGACCATACGATTATAACTACAAATTTGATAAATACACTTACAGATATTTACAAGGAAAAGATGTTCATAGATATTATTTAAATTGGTCGGGTTTATATCTAAAGTATGGTGATAATTTAGCTGCCCCAAGAATTTTTGATATTTTCAATGGTCCAAAAATAGTTATAAGAGAGATTACTGGAAAGTTTCCGAAATGCATTATTTCAAGCTATAATGATGAAATTTTTTTATTCAATATGAGTAACATAGCAATTAATGAGAAGAATGAAAAAGACATTTCATTGAAGTATATTTTATCAATACTAAACAGTTCTTTAATGTCTTATTATTTTGTTAAAAACACAGCAAAATCAGTTCGAACAATGTTCCCTAAGTTAATTTTGAAGGATCTACGTCAATTTCCCTGCAAAGAAATTAGTTCAATTGATCAAACTCCCTTTATCGCAAAAGCCGATATCATGCTTTCTCTTAACAAACAAAAACAAGACAAAATATACAATTTTCTCCATCGTCTTGAGACCAATTTCGAGATCGAGAAGTTCAGCAAGAAGTTACAATCCTTTTATGAGTACGATTTCAAGACATTTGTTTCTGAGTTAAAGAAGAAAAAAGTAAAACTTACGCTCACGCAGCAGGATGAGTGGGAAGAATATTTTACTACATACAAGCAAGAAATACTCGAACTCCAGGCACAGGTCGATAAAACCGATAACGAGATCGACCGGATGGTGTATGACCTGTATGGACTCACCGACGAGGAGATCGCGATAGTGGAAGGGGAGACGGATTGAGAAAAATTTCTAAATCCGAATTTCTAATTTCATAGTTTTTCTAAGAAATATACTTAATTAGATGAAAGGTTTATTATGCAGAAAGTAGAAATATATTGTGATGAAAGTAGACCTGACCTTTTTACTTCCAAAAACATATATGACAAATACTTATTAATCGGTGGATTAAAGTGTCTCTCATGCGATAGGGAATATATCAAAGAAAGGATAAACAAAATTAAATCTGATTTTAATGTTAAAACTGAATTTAAATGGAATAAAGTATCAAAAAGAAAATTGGAGTTTTATAAACATCTTATTGATTTATTTTTTGATTTAGAAGATAAAATTAGATTTAGATGTATCGCAGTTGAAGCTGATAAAATGGATTTAGAACATTTTCATGACAGTGATGCTGAACTTGGATTCTACAAATTTTATTATCAGTTACTCAATAATTGGATTTTAGATTATAATGAGTATAATATTTTTACAGATTTAAAAACGAATAGAGAAAAAAATCGTCTAAATATATTATGTAATTATTTGGATAATAGTAAACTATTTGCTTATGTAAACTCTGTTCAGGCATTGCCTTCCAGACAAGTTGTATTATTACAGATGACTGATCTTATACTCGGTATAGCTGGTGCAAGATTAAACAAAAGCACTAAAGAATTTTCAGCAAAGAGTGAATTATTGAATTATTTTGAATCAAAACTAGGCCATCAGATAAACTCAACTCCAAAGGAAGAGATTAAATTCAATGTATTTATTATAATTTTACAGCAACGCTGGTAGGGAATGAAAGCATTAGTAAAATATACAACAATTCAAGAATATAGAGACCATTTTGAAAGAGATTATGTAAAATCAATAATTACAACTTTTGATAATATTAGAGTATATTTTAAAAATTCAGATTTCAATCATTGTTTTTATGAAACAACATTACATAAGGATGATACATTGTCAAGGACAAGAGCTGAGAGAATAGATTGGATAAAAGAGACACTCGAAGATAAAAATGCTGATTTAAGATGTGGATGGTTAAAGTCAAAGAATAGAATTGATTGTACGAGAAGGGTTGCTATTGTTAATCATAATTATGTTGTAATTATTTCAATTAGACATAAAAAAGACTGCTCGTTGAAAGCTAATTTTATTACAGCATTTGTTGCAGATAAAAGTATTTCAAAAATTTTAGCAATGCCGAAATGGAAGTTAAAAAAGTAAGACCGCTGATTTGCTACGCTGGTTCAGCTGGTCGAAACCTCTGTAAATTCCTTACACTAGGTAAAGAACCAATGACAAATTGGTGTTAGTTATAATTTTTGTCAAATAAAAAATAGTTTTATGAAAAAAGAAAACTTTTTTAATTCCTTAAACTTCATCCGAAGCTCCCGTGCAAAGCGTCTCAGTATAACTATCCGCGGGAAGAATGTTCGTGTAACAGTGCCAAAAGGCATCTCAAGAGAAAAAGCTATGCAGTTTGTTCGTTCCAAACAGAAATGGATCGAGAAGCACCTGAAAAAATATCAGGCACTTCAAGAAGATTATAAAAAGTCCAATGGAAATACTGCAACCATAAGTAGAGCTGTAGTAAAAAAAGATCTTATCGGCAAACTGGAATTTCTTTCACAAAAACATGGATTTACCTACAATCGAGCTTTTATAAAGAATCAGAAAACATTGTGGGGGAGCTGTTCAGCAAAGAAGAATATTAATCTTAACTATAAACTTGTTTTACTTCCAAATGAGTTGCAGGAATATATCATACTTCACGAGCTGGTTCATCTCACACACAGAAATCACAGCAAAGCATTCTGGCAGGAGCTGGAAAGGTTTTGTCCGGAGTATATAAACCGAAGAAAAGAATTACGAAAGTATCGGTTGGAATTTATGTAACTTCACAAATTCACAAGTGATTTACTTGTCTGGAAGGTAAACTCTAAGATCGAAAAATCACAATAAATTTGACACAATTCGACCGCCCGACTTAATTGGTCGAAAATTATAAATGAGGTTACAATGAATGAGAAAGAGAAAATGATCATCACTGCTGCAGAAGAAGTATTTGCCCGATTCGGGTATAAGAAATCGACTATGGAAGATATTGCAGATCACGCTCATATTGGAAAAGCTACCTTATATTACTACTTCCCTAGCAAAGAAGTTATCTTTGGTGAAGTCATCAAGAAAGATTCCGAGCATTTTACGTCAAAACTCGATGAAGCGGCTTCTTCGGCAGACACGCCTGAGGATAAGATTCGTGCCTATATCATCGCTCGTATGATCCATCTTGAAGATCTGAAGAAGTTTTATCCAATGCTTTCGCAGGAATATCTGGATAAATACTTTTTTGTAGAGAAGATCCGCAAGGAATTCTATACCTATGAGAATTCAGTACTCAGCATGTTTCTTCAGGAAGGTATCGAACAAGATGTCTTTTATGTAGAAGATGTTGAATGCACTGCCAGAATGCTCGCTATAGCGATCAAAGGGCTGGAATATCCTCTGCTTCAAAATCAGGAAGGATATGATATCATTCAGGAGAGTAATTTGATGCTCGATATCATTTTCAATGGAATTAAAAAAAGGAACACATGATGTGCAGAATCCTTTTTTTGCAAACAAGGAAACAACAATGAATAAAAAAAACATGATCCCTACATTACCGGTTCTCAAGATCGATGATCTTACTATAGAGACACCAATAATTCAGGGTGGCATGGGAGTGGGAATTTCCATGTCCGGTCTGGCATCAGCAGTGGCTGAGCAGGGCTGCATAGGAGTGATGTCTTCAGTAGGTCTCGGACTGCTGAAGAACGATGAGGAAGTGAATTACAGACAAGAAAATCTCGTATCTTTGCGCGATGAGATTCGAAAGGCAAAACAGTTATCTAAAAACACGATCGGGCTTAATGTTATGGTTGCAGTGTCCGACTATAACGATCTGGTCACCACAGCTATAGAAGAAGAGATCGACATTCTTTTTCTAGGTGCAGGACTGCCACTTAAATTACCACAACATCTCTCATTGGATATGTTACGAAGCATCAAGACGAAAGTGTTTCCCATTGTATCATCAGCTCGAGCTGCCAAGATCATTTTCCAGACATGGGAGAAAAAATTTGATCATGTTCCTGACGGTGTGGTAGTGGAAGGTCCAAAAGCAGGCGGGCATCTTGGATTTAAAACTGAGCAGATAGATGATGCCGAATATGAGCTGGAGAAAATAGTTCCTCAAGTCGTGGATGTGATAATTCCTTTCCGAAAGAAATTTGGCAAAGATATCCCTGTTATCGCTGCAGGTGGTATTTATACTGGTGAAGATATCCTGCGATTTCTGCAACTTGGTGCAGCCGGAGTTCAAATGGGAACTCGTTTCGTTGCAACAAATGAATGTGATGCAGACATACGTTTCAAGGAGCAGTACGTTTACTGTAAAAAGGAAGATATCGGTATTATAAAAAGTCCGGTGGGACTTCCCGGAAGAGCTATAATCAACAACTTTCTCAGAGAAGTGAGTGCAGGTATAAAAAAGCCGTTCAAATGCCCGTGGAAGTGCTTGAGAACCTGTGATTTCAAAACATCACTCTATTGCATTGCTAAAGCATTGATGAATGCTAAAATTGGAAATTTGACCAATGGATTTAGTTTTGCAGGATCGAATGCATACCGTATTGACAATATCATCTCTGTGAAGGAACTTATCGACACACTCAAAAAAGAATTCGAAAATGCATGTATTCAATTCAATAACCTGCTCGTTCCTGAATTAGCGTTGGTTCGTGTTTGATACTCAAAATTTTAATCAAAATCCAGAGAAAAGTCGAATAGAGAAGTTAAAAAGAAAACCTATCTTACTATTAACAGCATGTTAAGTATGTTGTTCTTTTAGAGTCTAAATATTCCCCAAAAATAATTGACACAAAATCAATTGATTATATGAAAACTTTATTAGAGTCCAAAGGAACAAAGATAGTATGACTATCTGAAAGGTAATGATTAACAGGATAAGAAAGAAGATTGTATAATGAAAAAAATAGTTTGGATTTTTATACTAGTCACACTCTTTGCATGTACACAAAAGGAGAACACACCTATGGTAGAACAAGAAATAACCTTTGACCAAAAGATGCATCACTACATGGGCATCGAGATGAATATACAAACATGGAATCTATTGAGTAATGAAGATAGAACACCACAAGACGAAATCCGCATGATCTTTTTTGCTCATGCTTCGCTCTATCATTGGCTTCTCTCACCTGAATTCAAACCGGTTAATGAACAGCGCGGTGAATGGTTGATCTCTCGTGTCTACGCAGTTCTTGGTAAAGGAGAATTGGCACTAAAGCATGCAGAAAAATGTCTCGCTCTTACCGAAGAACATGGATTCGTTGATTTCGATCGTGCGTATGCATATGAAGTGATGGCTCGAGCATATGCTGCTCTTGGAAATAATGAACAAGCTAAAAAATATTACGATCTCGCAGTGCAAGCAGGTAAAGAGATCAAGAATGAAGAGGATAAGAAATATTTTGCAAGTGATCTTTCGAATCCTCCATGGTTTGATATGATCGAAAGGTGATAAGATTTAGTTTATAATTCCAACCCTTTCAAATCTTCAACATTGATTGAAAGCTGCGCAATACAGTCATGTATACCTTTATTATAGAATTCTTTTCCAAGTTTATCTGTAATGAAATCGAGTAACAATATTGCTGCGAGATCACCAATCTCTTCGTCTCGTTCATTCAGGAAGAATTTTTTTATACTTTTGAGCATTGCATACTTTTTCTCTTTGGATAGTTCAATTTTTCTTTTTTTCATACGGTTTCATCTAGATATTTTTATGTAAGCGTACTTAAAGCGACATTCTGTCAATTGATTTTATTTACATTTGTGGGGATACCCCCAAAATTTATTAGAATAGTGATCTGTTCGAGCGCTTTTGCTGAATATTAGCCATATAAAATAAGATATAGCCATAATTGCGTTGTAAAACGTAACTATGGAGTGCAAAATCCAGGATTTTGCATAAAACAACATAGTTGTTTTACTCCACATTCTGTCTCTTTATTAAGCTACATGTTGGATGAAGCAAAAAATTTCAAAATATAATCTTCCACTTAAAATATCCCACAAATCCTTTATTCAAAAAAATCTAAAGAAATCATCCCTAAAGTTTTGGGGGTATGCCTGTAAGATATAATGCAAATTAATTGACAAGTTTAGTAAGGAATTTAGGTTATTAACAAATAATTTTTGAAGGAGAATCATGAAAACAAGAAACGGTGCACTTTTAATAGTAATTGTCTTATTATTTTGCATGGTGAGTTGTGATATAATTAAACCTGATAATGAAGATAATAATACATCAATCCCCAGAGATATAGAAACACTTCAAGTTCCAGACGATTTTAATTATGAATCACATAAAGATGTAGAAGTTAATATTTCAGTTTTTACAGAAGGTAAAGAACCGATTGAAGGAATACCTTTTAGAATTTCTAATGGCAAACTCCATGATGGGGGATTTCTTATTACTCAGGGACAAACAGATGCATCAGGACTATTTACAACTTTAATCAGAATACCTGCCTATAAGGAATCAATAACCTTATCTGGTTTTTTTAGTACTTTAACTTTACCAATAACAGGTAATCAAGTGAATTATCAGTTCGGTGGAACTAGAGGGAGACCACTTGATAGTAGACCAATGCCTATACCAAAATTTGATCAATTTGAATATTTAAGTGGATTTGATAATTATGGTGTACCTGATAGCTTAGAGTTTGAAACTATTTCTGCTGATCTTTTCAATCGAATAAACGCACTGCTACCAGAACAAATTCCTTTACCTCTTTATCATCCTGAATATTTTGCAGATAGTGTGGTAACAAATCTGGTTATTGAGGATTCCTCATATGTAGCTGTAACTTACATTCATGAAGTTGCTAGTTACAAAAATGCCCTTGGTTTTGTTGTATGGGATACAAATGAAGGACCTCCAACAGATCCTGATAATCTTACCCATACTATAATCTTTCCTAATACCTCAAAGACAGGCAGTGGTGGGGGATTACAAACTGGTGATAGAGTCGAGCTTGGTATTTTCCCTCCAGGAAAAACTATTTGTATGTTTATTGCAGCTGACGGGTGGACTGGATCTGGTGTAAGTATGACAAAACCGAGATATTATGGACAAAAGGATTATAATCCAGAAACCCAGCCTGAAAAAAAACAACATGCTGTACTTGTGCATGATATACCAACTGATTTTCTAATATTAGGATTTGAAGATCAGAATCGTGAATCTGGTTTTGATGAAGATTTCAATGATGTGATTTATAAAATTGAAGTAGAACCCATTGATAATATTAATAATGGTGGTGTTGTTCCTGGTGATGCAACAGATACTGATGGAGATGGTGTGTATGATGTTGATGATGAATATCCCTATGATGACGAACGTGCATTTAATAATTATTATCCTCAAGAAGATACGTATGGAACTCTAGCGTATGAAGACAATTGGCCATCAAAAGGTGATTATGACTTTAATGATGTTATCATTGATTATAATATTAATCAGGTTACCAATGCAAGTAATGAAGTTGTTGATGTAATAGGTTCATTTATACTAAAAGCAAGTGGTGCAGGATTTCATAATGGCTTTGCAATACAATTACCAACTGCTGAAGGAAATGTAGAATTTTTTGATGATCTAGGGTATACAACAGTTGAACTTGATAATGGCTGTACAAATGCAGTTGTTATCCTTTTCACTGATGCTCTGGCTCTTCTCGTAGAGCCACCTGATGCAAGCACATGGGTAAATACTGTTCCTGATGAACCATTTGTACCCTATGATACTCTTGGATTCTCTTTAACTTTGAGTACACCAATTCCTGTGAATAGTCTTGAGTATTTACCACCATATAATCCATTTATCATCTCAGATGGTGAAAGGAACCGTGAAATACATCTCCCTGATTATCCTCCAACTTCGAAAATGGATGGATCATTATATTGGAATACAGAAGATGATAACTCAAATCCTGTACAAGATAGATATTATAAAACAAGTACAAATCTTCCCTGGGCTATACACATTCCTGAGCAGTTCCTTTATCCAATAGAACTTCAGGAAATAAGCCATGTCTATTTTGTATTTTCTAATTGGGCAGAAAGCGGAGGACAGGTTTATCAAGATTGGTATGATACAAGTCAGACAGACAGAATAGATGAAGACCTGATCTACGGATTGGAATAGTAAAATATATAGTTTCAAAAAAAGCCCTTTGGACAAAGGGCTTTTTCTTTTTTAAGAAAATTTTTATGTTTTTTGACATATAACAACTTAATAAATTTTTCTATCCTGAAAATAAAAAAATAATAATTGATTGAGGTAATCATGAAAAAAGTAATCCTATTAATGCTCATCATTACATTTGTCGTGTTTTCATTTCTTACGGCTGCACGGAACAAGCGCTATGCGATCAAATCAGCACATATTGTGTATGAACTAACTGGAAATATAAGTGGTGAAAAAGAGATCTGGTTCGATGATTACGGACTAAAATACTTTGAAGAAGAAAAATCAACAACCACAATCAAAATGTTCGGTATTACTAGCGAAGAAAAAGAACATACGATCGTGATACATGATGGAGAAACTCTTTATGATATCGACATGATCACTAAGACAGGTTACAAAGGAACACTACCTGAGATGAGTTATTTAAGGGATATGGCACAAAACATGACAGAAGCTGAGCAGAAAAAACTCAAAGATAATGTGATGAATTCACTTGGTGGAAAAGAATTGGGAACAGAAAAATTCATGGGTAAAAATTGTGAAGTCATGGAAGTCATGGGCGTCAAATCCTGGATCTACAATGGTATCACACTTAAGTCAGAAGGAAATATTATGGGAGTGGAAACCAAAGAAACCGCAACGAAATTTCAAGAGAATATCAATGTGTCGGCAACTAAATTCCATCCTCCGAGCGGTATTACTTACGAGGACATGCCCAGTTTTGGAACAATGTTCGATGATGAAGAAGATGAAGACAGTTACTACGAAGATGAAGAAACCGACGATGTAGCTGTGCCCATAACTTTTGATGAATTTAAGAGTGGACTGAGCGACATTAGCAGTGCTGGTTATACTCAAACCATGGTCATGCAAGAAGATGGTGATTATATGGCTATGTATATGAGTGGCACGGGCTCGATGCTCATGATCATGGCGAGTGGTTACACGGATGAAGATGATGACGAGGGCTTTGAAAGCTTCAGTCACAAAGGAAAGACCATGAAATATGGTTCTATGCCCGGTGGAGATAGCTCTATTTCTATGTTGATTGTATTGTATCCAGCAAACAAACTCATGATAGACATCAATTCGATGTCAGGAATGTCAAAAGATGAGCTCATCAAAATAGCTGAGACACTATCCTTTTAATTTCAGCATGAAATAATGATAGATATTATTGAAAATATTATACAATGGGCAGAAAGCGAGCCCGAGATCAGAGCCCTCATCCTTGAGGGCTCGATGGTTTCCGGTGCAAATACCGATAAACTCTCTGATTACGATCTTAACCTTTTTGTGACAGATGATAAACAATATTCAGAAAGTAATGACTGGATATATGCCTTTGATGACGTGACCGTCTATCAAAAGCCGGACTTTACCTTTGAGAAAAGGTACATTCCAAGCCGATTAGTTGTATATAAGAATTCTCCACGTGTTGATTTCTCTTTTTGGAATGTAGATATTCTGAAACACTTTGTAGAAAAACAACACCTGCCTGAGTTTTACAAAAATGGATATCGAATTCTGCTGGATAAAGACAATATCGCTTCAAAGCTTCCTGAACCAACACATGATGGTTATGCAATTTCAAAACCATTAAAAGATGACTTGTTGAAAACGATTTATGATTTCTGGTATGAAGCATACTGTGTGGTTAAGTATCTCAAAAGAGGAAGTTTATTCTTTGCAAAGATGGTTGAAAATAGCTACATTAAGAAATTTCTTTTACAAATGATCTTATGGAATGAAGCAGCGAAGAAGAGTTGGAGAACTTATCACATTCATACTGAAGGCAAAAATCTGGAAAAAGTTATCAGCGAATCACTTAAAAACAAACTCTCGGGATGTTTTTCCGAATATGGAAAAGAAGCTATCCTCAGAAGTCTGTTCATGATGATGAGGTTGTTTGAGGAACTATCCAAGACACTATGTGGTGATCTTGAGATCAAATATCCCGAAGGTAGAATACTAACTATTAAAAAGTACATATCAACTATATTAGATCGGAGAATATGAAATGGATAGCAAAAAATCTATATGGGAAAAAATTTATTTTAAACGGATTCTTGATACTACTCTTTTGAAGAAATTATGTGTACTTTTGTATTTCATTCTATTCCTCTCAAATCAAACAATGGCTGCCGATATATCTGATTACTCGATACTCGGTTTTTCAGAAGATGGTCGCTATGTGGCATTCGAATTCAGCGGAGTTGCTGACGGATCGGGTTTTCCATTTATACAGATAACAGTATTTGATTGCAAAAATCATGAACTTGCAGAAGAACCATTTTTTAATATTATTCACATTACAGAAGATGAGGACTATGAGAAAGGTGCTGCTCTTGCATGGGATGCATCTACTGATGACCTTGAAAACATTCTTCAGAAATATAACATCTCACCTGCTGATAAAGGATTGCCTGCAATAAAGAAGATGGAATTCGCACCACCCCTTGTTTCCGTTGGCTTTGATTTTGATGGAAAATATGTGATCGTTGAATTAGAGGAAATAGAAGGCATTGAAACGAAATATGATATGTGCACACCTTCTGGTATTTGTTTTACATCATATGTGGATAAGGAAGAAACTGTCATTATGAATGAAAAACCTGCAACTGATATAGCTCATTATAAATTTGATTTCTCAATCGAGGAAGTGGTTCTATACAAAAATACTTTTACCGTTATAATATCGTATCACGAACCGGGCTTTGAAGGTAATAATACTCGTCAGATGATAATTGGCGATATCATCAAATACTAGATAAGAAGATTTTCTATTGACAAGCTTAATAGAATAATGGTTTTTGCTTTCATGATGAAGAAAAGAAATAGTCTGATAGTATTCTGCTTGATAATTATAGTGCTTGTTGGTGTTGCCTCGATCTTAGGAATCATCTCTGGCTCAAAAACAGATTATGACATTGTTACGAGTGTACGCGGTGAAGAGTATAAAATGATAACCCAGGGTTTGTACAAATATAATTCCCAGCGCATGGTTGCAGAAGGTGTCGGGTGGGATTATTTTACTCTAATAGTTGCGATTCCGCTAATGTTGTTATTACTTCCCAGAATATACAGATATTCTTTACGAGCTAAGCTTTTTGCAATCGGACTTTTACTATATTTTTTCTATCAGTATTTCATGTACGCTCTTGGCTGGGCATTCGGTCCTTTGTTTTTGTTGTTCATTTTCATATTCGGACTCAGTTTGATAGGTGTCGTTTGGATCATTTCATTAATTGATGTTTCTGAACTCACAAACGATATAACTGATTCTTTCCCAAGAAAAAGTATTGCGTTCTTATGCTACTTTATAGGTGTGCTGCTCATTTTCATGTGGTTAAAACGCATTGTAGCAGGTCTTCAGGGAGATCTTGAAGAAGGTATGCTGCTAGGTCAAACAACGATGGTCATACAGGCACTCGACCTTGGCTTGATAGTTCCATTAGCAATTTTCACCGGTATTTTAGTTATTAAAAGAAAACCCCTCGGATATTTGTTAAGTCCTATAGTGCTTGTAAAAGCCATGGCAATGGCTGGAGCAATTCTTGCAATGTTGATTTCAGCATGGATCAATGAAGGAGGCCTTGATACGGCTCCTTTTGTGTTATTCTTGATAATTTTTGTCATATCTGTTATTATTACTATTCAAACCTTTCAGAGTATTCATGAGAAAAATGAGAAATGAATCCCCAATCATAAAAGTGAATCACTGGATTTCAGTGTTTGTATTCTTCGTACTTTGTATGTATTCATTTAATTATGCAGATCAATCTAAGGTATTGTATAATCTTGATGGAATTGATGGTCCCTATTTGTTCTTTCAGGATTCTGAAATTAGTGTTTATTCTGTTGATGCACAGAATCAAATAATCCATAAGAATGCGATAAAGACTGATTCATTCCGGGTTATTGTTCCTAATGAATCCGAGGATGAATTCTGGGTTACACTTCAGGATATGCATACTATATCTTCTTCAACCTATCCTGCTTCTGGGAAGATATTCACTGTTTCTGATATCGAAGGAAATTTCGAGGTCTTTGTAAGTTTGCTCCAATCAAACAGAGTCATCGATAAGGAATTCAACTGGATATTTGGAGACGGATATCTTGTGCTGGTTGGAGATTTCGTTGATAGGGGAGAATACGTCACACAGTGTCTCTGGTTGATCTATAAACTCGAACAGGAATCTAAAGAAGCTGGTGGGATGGTACATTTTCTCCTTGGAAATCATGAACTTATGAATCTGAAGGGAAGAATCGACTACGCACAGAATAAATACGTAGCTGTTGGACAAAAGATCAGTGGCATCGCAGATCCCGAGGAAGCGTTTCGATATCTTTTCTCAAATAATTCTGTTCTGGGTAATTGGCTTCGCAGCAAGAATACCATTGAGAAAATCGGTAATATGGTCTTCGTACATGCGGGATTAAGTCCAGAACTCCTTGGAGAACAACTTTATATTAAGTGCATAAATGATTCTATGAGGATATATCTTGGTTTACAGAATAGCGAAATTACAACAGAAACAGGGAAATTACTTTTCGGAAGATTTGGGCCGTTTTGGTTTCGGGGACTTGTCATAGATTACAAAGATTATTATACAAAAACTGAAGAGTCAAAGCTCGATGAGATATTAGCATATTATAATGTAGAAACTGTTATTATTGGGCATACTATAAGAGACAGTGTAGTAAGTACGGATTATAATGGTAAAGTTGTCAGGATCGATATTCATCAACCTGAAGAACGGGGAACTGGCAAAGCAGAAGCACTTTTGATCGAAGGAAATGAGTTTTATCGCGTGAATGATCTGGGTGAGAGATTTTTGCTGAAGAAAGAGAGATAACTGAACTGGAATAACTGAACTGGAAGATTAAAGGTGAGGTTCTAAGGAGGTAAAGTTATCAGGAATTCAAATGTTCTATTATCTGTTCACTAATCTTCTCAGCAGACAATCCAAATGCATCGAGTAGGACATCCGGTTGCCCTGACTCACCGAACCTATCGTAAATCGCTAACATTTTTATTTTTGCAGGATAATTCTCAGCCAATACTTCAGCAATTGCTGATCCCAATCCACCTGCTTGGAGGTGTTCCTCAATTGTTATAATTTTTCCAAACTTCTTTGCATATTTTATGATACATTCTTTATCAATAGGTTTGATGGTATGCATATTAATAATGGTCGAGAAAATATTTTTTGTTTTCAATATTTCAACAGCTTTCATTACCTCATCACCAATAGTACCGGCAAAGAACACAGCACAGTCATCACCCTTGGTAAGAATTTGTGCTTTCCCAATCTTAAAAGCTGAATTATCATCAGTAATTGCTGCAGTTGCTTCGCGAGCTAAACGCAGATATGCTGGACCTTTCAATTCTGCAATTGCCAAAGTTGCTTTGTATGCCTGGTGGTGATCGCAGGGAACAACAACTGTCATGTGGGGGAGAATTCTCATCAGTGCAATATCTTCAATCGCTTGATGGCTTCCGCCATCAGGTCCAACTGAAATTCCACCATGCGATCCTACGATCTTAACGTTTAAATCAGAATAACACACAGTATTTCTTATTTGATCAAATGCTCTTCCACATACAAACACACCATAGGTTGTCACAAAGGGAATTTTCCCTTCAATGCTCAATCCAGCTGCTATATCTACCATATTCTGCTCTGCAATTCCTACATCAATAAAACGTTCTGGAAATTTTTCTGCAAACCAGTTCGTTCTTGTGGAAGTTGAAAGATCAGCATCAAGAACCAGCACATTTGGATTGGTTTTACCAAGCTCTATCAATGCTTCACCATAGCCGTCACGTATTGGTCGAATATCTTTCTTGCTCATTTGTCCATCCTTGCTTTGATCTCATAAAGGGCTTTTTCAATCTCATCTCCTTTTGGTGCCTTACCATGCCATCCGGCTTGATCCTCCATGAATGATATACCTTTACCTTTGACGGTTTTCGCGATGATTACTGTAGGTTTATGTTTGGTTGAATGGAATTGATCGAAAGCACTTAGTATTTCTGACATAATATGTCCATCAATGAGTATCGATTGCCATCCAAATGCATCCCATTTTGTGCATAATGGTTCAAGGGCGAGTACATCTTCGGTCCTTCCGTCGATCTGAAGATGATTTCTATCAACAATTGCACAAAGATTATCCAATTTTTTATGTGCAGCAAACATAGCGGCTTCCCATACCTGACCCTCTTGAAGCTCTCCATCACCGAGTAGCGTAAAAACACGATAGCTTTTATTATCCTTCTTACCTGCCAGAGCCATACCCGAGGCAATAGATAAACCCTGCCCAAGTGACCCAGTCGAGACTTCTACTCCTGGAAGCTTATATGATGCGGGATGACCTTGTAGCCGGGATTTGTATTTCCTGAGAGTGAGCAATTCGCTTTTATCAAAATAACCCGCATGTGCCAAAAGTGTATAAAAAAGGGGAGCTACATGCCCTTTAGACAGAACGAACCTGTCCCTGTCTTTCCATTTTGGATTATTTGGGTCATACTTCATTTCATTGAAAAAAAGTACTGTTCCGATATCTGCTGAAGACAGTGAACCTCCAGGATGACCCGAACCAGCTTCTGAGATCATGCTGATGATATCATAACGAATCTCTTCTGCTTTATGTGTTAGTTCATTAATAGAATACGATTTCTTCATATTTATCCTTATAATTTTATAGAATCAAATCATATACCCCAACAATTTTATTTGAAAACGAGCTCAAAAAATTGGTTTTGAGATGTCAATAAAAAATAGTATTAAGTCACTATATAGATAAATTTTAACAGCTTTCTTGACAAAATTATATTTTTCTCGAGTTATTTAAACCAGTTACACACTATGAATAAAAAGTTTGAAGGTCTGCAAATTATCGGTTTCTATGATAACAGTCAACTTCTCGATAGCGGTGTCGAAGTTGGTGACTGGCTTATAGAATACAATGGTGAGTTGATTGAGAGTAAAGATCAACTTACTGAGTTAAAACTCCGCTATCAGGGCACCACAAATATTATTATAAAAGTCAAACGAAATGATGTTGATGAATATTTCCAGATTTGGCCTGGTGAACTCGGGGTGTATCTTGCAGAAGTTGAGAAAAATCCTGATGTGCTAAAAGATGCCATACGTATTGATGGGATAAAACGTCTGGAAAAAAAGACAGGGCTTGAAAACACTTTCTTTTCATCATTGAAGAATATCTTCGAATATTTCCAACTCGACATCGATTATCATTTATTGATTTCAATTTCGGCATATCCTTTCCGTTTTCAATTCAAAAAGGGATTCTCTCATGATATCCTCGATCCCACAGAAGGGTATGATTGTGCATCCTTTATGTTTGATAACTTAGAACTCAAATGGGAAATGCATCAAACCCAATCGAAAAATCAGGAAACGTTGATCAAGAAAAGTATTGATAGGGGAATTCCCGTACTTGCTCGAAATCTGTATGGTAAAGAAGAATGGGGGATCATAACAGGTTATCAGAATAAAAGTAAGGAATTCTTCTGCAGAAGCTTCAGTGATAAAACGCTTGATTACTCTATCGCTCCACAGTCACCTTCAAAGATAATAATTTTTTATGAGAATCCCTCACTGCCAAGTAAATCAGGCAAGATTGAAAATCTCAAGGAACAGATAATTGAAGGCTTGCATGTTGCCGAAGAACTTCTTAATATTGAAGAATCACAAGGATTCTACATCGGAAACCGTGCGCTGGAAGAATGGCAGGAAAATCTTAAGGATAAGGAATTTTTTGAAGCTTTGGACGATCAGGTCTATGATCATATCTGTAAATTTAACCACCTTCTCTTTGACCGTTATAGCTATAATTGCCAGATAGCTTCAGATTTCTTTTCCGAAATAATTCCTGAGTTTGAAGATTCAAAAGAGCATCTTAAGCGATTGAGTAAATTCTATAAGGCAGAATCTAAAGTTTTAGGTGATTGTCAGAAATTCATTCCCAAGAACTCAGAGGAAAATCTACGCAACTACTGGAATCCGAAATCTAGAAATAACGAAGTGATTGCGCTTGTCAAAATTCAGAAAAAGAACAGGGAAATAATGACTATTTTGGAAAAATTGCCCATGTTCAAAATTTCTGATATAGTTTGACAGTATAACTGCCCCATTAAAATTTTTACTAATTAATCTAAGTAATAAATCACTATAAAGGAGAACTCATGTTCACGAGTTTATTATATGCTCAAGAAGCAACAGAAGGCGCACAGCATACTACTCAGGGTGGTGGTATCATGGGATTTTTATCCATTGTTATTTTTATAATAATTTTTGCTATTATATATTTAGGTATAAAAAAACGAAATACATTGATTGACTCTGGTAAAATAAAGATATCAAAAACTAGTGAAGCAAATAAAAAGATGTTTGGAATAATTTTGACTTCTCTTGGTGGAATATCTGCTATAATTTCATTAATCTTTTTTATCAATGAAGAAAATAGCGATTTCGGTATTATTATTGCAGTTGGTGCATTTATTTTTATTATTGGACTTATTTTAATTTTTTCATCAAAAACGAATATTAATACAACACAAAGAAAGTCTGACAAATCTTATTCAAATAATTTAGAAGCATTAGAAAAATTGTCTGAACTTAAAGATAAAGGTATTATTACCGAAGAAGAATTCAACTCTAAAAAGAAAAAAATACTAAATGATTGATTAATATTAACAAGGAGAATATATGTTCACATCATTGTTATACGCACAAGACTCTATTCCCAAAGATACTACTCCTCAGAGTGGCGGCATTATGAGTTTTTTACCCATTATTATTATGTTTGTCATTCTCTACTTTCTGCTCATCCGTCCTCAGCAGAAAAAACAGAAAGAAGTGCAGAAAATGCGCGAGGACCTTCAAAAAAATGAAAAGGTCATCACTACTGGTGGCATCATCGGTACTATCTATAGCATCAAGGGAGATGTCGTCGTTCTTAAGATTGATGACAATGTAAAGATAGAAGTAACTAAAGCAGCAATTGCCACGAAAGTTACTAATCAATAATGAAGAGAAAAATTCGTTTGCTCGGAGATGAGGTTCTGCGTAAGGTTGCAGAGCCCATTTCTCCTGAGAGTGAACTTGCGAAACAGGTCGTACAGGACTTGATCGACACACTCAATGTAAACGAAGAGTTTGCACTCGCAGCAACACAGATCGGACATCTTCACAGAGTATTTGTTATCAATCCTATCTGGATAGAGGATGAAAACAAAAGAATACCAATGATATTCATAAATCCTGAATTCCTCGAGTTTGAAGGTGACCAGCATGAGCTTGAAGGATGTTTGAGTATACCGGAAATATTCGAGAAAGTAAAGAGGGCGTTCAAGGTCAAACTAAAAGCTCAGGATTTATCGGGGAAATGGAGGACCTATACAGGAGAAGGACTTTTTGCCCGTGCTGCTCAACATGAAAATGATCATCTGGACGGGATCCTCTTTATTGATAAAATATCTCCAATTCGACGAAAACTATTATACGGAAAACTTAAGAAAATATCTTCAACAACCAAAGACGGAGTCAATGTTGGGTGAGATCGCTTGATAGAATCATATTTATGGGAACACCAGAATTTGCAGTTCCCACGTTACAGGCACTTGTCACACACAATAGAAAACCACTTCTCGTAATAACCCAGCCGGACAGAAAAAGAGGGCGGGGACAAAGAGTCACATATTCTCCAATAAAAAAAATTTCACTTGAAAATAACCTCCCATTGATCCAGCCCAAAAGTGTTAACAAACAATCTGTTATAGACGAAATAAGATCATGTGAACCTCAGTTAATAATTACTGTTGCATACGGCAAATTTCTTGGAAAAAGAATTCTGAATATTCCTGACTATGGATGCATAAACCTCCATCCTTCTTTATTGCCAAAATATCGCGGGCCATCTCCAGTGAACTGGGCGCTTTTCAATGCTGAAAAAATTACTGGTACCACAGTCTTTTATCTCAACTCCAAAATGGATGCAGGTGATATCATTTTGCAAAACAAACTAATGATCCAATATAATGATAATTATGGCTCACTTCTCAAAAAATTAAGCGAGACGGGGGCAAAAGATGTCCTGACAGCCCTTTCTATGATAGAAGAAAGTATGGATGTTCCTCAGCCCCAAAATGACCGATATGCCACCTATTCAAAATTGATCACACGGGAAACCTGCAGAATTAATTGGGCAGATTCGGCAGAAACGATCTACTGGAGAATTCGCGGTCTTTCACCACATCCCGGGGCTTTCAGTTATCTGAAAGGAAAAGAACTCAAGATTCTTGAAGCAGTTCCCACGATCCAGGAGCATTCATCATGCGGAAAAGTGGTAGAGATCTTGAAGGATGAAGGATTCCTCGTATCAACGGGTTACAGACTCCTTCTTGTAAAGAAAGTAAAACCGGCAGGAAAACCAGCAATGTCCGCCTATGCGTATAGTCTTGGAGCTAATATTCTTAATGAGTACTTCACAGAAGAATAAAAAACCTGCGGGAAAATCACTTTTCCTCTGGCTCTCAACGATTAGCTTGATACTGCTGATGATCGCAGTGACTCTTCTTTGGTATTTCATATCTCCACGTTTGCATGAATTCAATGAAGCATTACCTTTTATCCTACTCACAGGATTGCGGATCTTCTTTCTAATACTTGTGATTGGATCAATCCTTGTATTACTAACTGCAATTACTGAACGAAATTTTATCATCGCACAATTTGCAGTACATCTCTTTATCAGGATCATGTATCCGATATGTATTTTCATGGGCTCATTAGTAGGTATCAAAGAAGAGCGGATAGGGGAATCTTTTGTAAAAGTGAATGATACATTCATCAGATCGATGCGAAAGCAATTCAAAGCAAAGGATGTGCTTATATTGCTTCCACATTGCTTGCAATCAACAGAGTGTAAGATCCGTATTACAACTGATCCTTCAAACTGTACTCGATGCATGAAATGCGATATTGGAAAAGTTCTCGAGTTAGCAGAAAAATATAATGTCGAGGTAGCTATCGCAACAGGTGGAACACTTGCACGAAGGATCATCATTGACAAGAGACCAAAGATCATAATTGCAGTTGCCTGTTACCGAGATCTCGTTTCCGGGATTCGTGATACCTATCCAATAATGACTATGGGAATTCTTAACCTTCGACCTGAAGGACCGTGTATTAACACTAAGGTTGAACTCGATGTGCTACAGGAAACACTTGATTCAATTATTTTCCAGAGTGACTAAGGACAGATATGAAATTTAAAGGACATACCATAGATAAAATATCCGAAGCAATCTGGGAAATTCCTCAAAGCGACGGCATGAGTAGTAGTGCACGCTTTTATGCAACGCAGAAAATGCTTCCGCAGATATTCAAAGATAACGCACTGACTCAGCTTATCAATGTTGCTCATCTTCCAGGTATTCAGAAATATGCAATGGCTATGCCGGATATACATTATGGCTATGGCTTCCCAATCGGTGGAGTTGCTGCCTTCGAACTGGATGATGGTATCATATCACCCGGAGGTGTCGGGTATGATATCAACTGCGGAGTACGGTTCTGCCGAACAAACCTTACTTATGATGATATAAAAGATCAGGTTGAGAATATTGTGAAGGGTTTATATCGCTATGTCCCAAGCGGTGTTGGTTCGAGTGGCGCTATCAAGAAACTCAATCAAAACGAAGAGAATGAAGTAATGACCAAAGGTGCACAGTGGGCTATCGAAAAGGGATTCGGAGAGACTGACGACCTGGGACATACCGAGAATTTTGGCTGCATGGAACAGGCAAATCCGGATAGAATCAGTGAAAGAGCCCGAAAAAGAGGATTGGATCAGGTTGGAACATTAGGTTCCGGTAACCATTTTCTCGAAATAGGAATAATAGATGAAATATATGATGCACCATTAGCTGAGAAATTGGATGTAAGGTTGGATCAAGTAATCGTCATGGTGCATAGTGGCTCAAGAGGATTTGGTTATCAGATTTGTGATGATTTCTTGCATGAGATGGTAACAAAACTATCAGATCTTCCATTTCATATTCCAGACAAACAACTCGCTTGTATGCCCTTCAGATCTGAACTCGGTCAACGTTACTTCCAGGCAATGTGTTGCGCTGCCAACTATGCATGGGCAAACCGCCAGGTGCTGATGAGTCTTGCAAAAAAAGCAATCATGAAGTCATTGTCAATTTCTGATCATGCACTTGGTTTCAAACTCATCTATGATGTATGTCATAATATTGCAAAACTGGAGAGGCATAATGTGTACGGAATTGAGAAAATGCTCTGTGTGCATAGGAAAGGTGCAACCCGAGCTTTTGGACCCGGAAGAGAAGAGCTATCTGATGAATATAAGGATATTGGTCAACCGGTGATCATTCCCGGGGATATGGGAACGCATTCCTATCTATTAATCGGTACTGAAAAAGCAATGACGGAAAGTTTTGGCTCATGCTGCCATGGCGCTGGACGTGTATTGAGTAGAAGTGCGGCAAAACGTTCTTTTTCATTCCACGAAGTAAAAAATAAACTGCAAAAGCAAGGTATTGTTGTCTGGTCAGTTCAAAAAAACACTCTTGTAGAAGAATCACCGGATACGTATAAAAATGTTTCCGATGTAGTTGAAGCAGTTGAGATTGCAGGGCTGGCTAAAAGAATCGTACGAACCCGACCACTCGGTGTCCTCAAAGGATGATTAACTACAAAATCATTGATCACACTGCTGATATTGCAGTTGAATTTTACGGAAAATCTATAGAAGATCTATTCGAGAGTGCTGCATCATCCCTTTCTCAGATCGTATATCAGCAGAATAAACCTGAAACTACGCAAGAAATCCAATCACTTGCTTTCCAGTTTGATAATAACGATCCAGCGATAAATTTCATCGACTATCTAAGAGAAATACTTTTTCTCATCAACCAGGAGCATTATTATTTTACAGATTGTAACATTACTGATTTTGGAAATAATATCCTAAACATCACATGTGATTATATAAAAATAAACGCTATCATGATCGTTAATGAGATCAAAGCAGTTACGTATCATGATTGCTCCATTACGCAAAAAGTGATCGAAGGCAAAGAACTGTATGTTGCAAAAGTAACGTTCGATATATGATGATTTTGACATTTTCATATTGCATAATAATCTATAAATAAAAAAGAGGTCGCAATGTTTTTTGATTCAACCTTTCTTCTGCTTATCCCGGTTTTGCTGCTTGCTTTTTATGCACAGGCGAAAGTTACGGGAAATTATAAAAAATATCGTAAAATAAGAAATTCATCCAATATGACTGGAGCAGAGGTTGCAGAGCGTATTCTGCAGTCCAACGGTATAAACAATGTAAAAATTCAGGAAGTGGAAGGAAATCTCACCGATCATTATAATCCAAAGAAACATGAACTGAATTTATCGTCAGATGTGTATCATGGAAATTCTGTTTCAGCTATAAGCATTGCAGCTCATGAAGCAGGACATGCGCTCCAGCATGTTTCTAACTATGCACCACTCGGTATCAGAAGCAGTATCTTTCCTGTTGCAAACTTTGGTTCTATGCTTGCTTTTCCTATGTTCATTATCGGACTCCTTCTCAGAACTCCATTACTCATGGATATTGGAATCGTGCTTTTTGCAGCTGCATTGGTTTTCCATGTGGTAACATTGCCGGTTGAATTCAACGCCTCAAAACGAGCACTGAACTACCTTTCTAATAATATTGTTGCAAATGAAACCGAAATGAACGGTGCGAGAAAAGTACTCAATGCCGCAGCACTAACCTATGTTGCTTCTACATTGATGGCCCTCATGCAGTTCCTGAGATTGATCATTTTGCGCGGAGCCAGAGATTAGTATTCTAATGAAATTTCTAACCATTCTAGTAATCACACTTTCATTATTTTTTCTATCATCAAGCATTCTAACTGCAGAAGTACTCACTTTTCTCTGCTCAAATTATCCTCCTGATGATACAGTATCCTCTCGAAGCCAACTTCTTATTGATAGTCTTTTGCACACACAAAACAACTTCTTTCACATTACACCATTCCCATCATATGTTCAAACCAATCAGGAAGTATGTTTTTTCAATCCGGGTATTTTCAAAGAAGATTCTCCTTCTTTCCGGCAAAAGGTGCTTGCTTCAAATATTCAAACCAGGGATTCACTTTTTTATAAACTGATTCCATATAAACCAGTTATACTCGATTCAAGTTCCATTATCTTTATCAGCATTACGACACCTGACTTTCCTGTACTCTATAAGCTATTTTCTAAAGACATTGTAGCAGAGCCGAAAATCTTTGAGCAAACAGCAATTCTCTGTACACTTTTTAAGGATTTTGGATTTGATCATATCATTGCAATAAATTATCTTGGGGATTTCTTAAGCAGAGAGTTGCTTATGAAGGTTCCAGAGCTTGATCTGGTGATCGATTATTTTTCATTGGATAACACTCATCATTATATGCATGAGATAACGCATCCGAGACTCATCAACTGGGATAGAAGGAAGGAACATTTTCTTTTTATTGATATTGCTTTAGAAAAAGAGGGACTATCTATCAAAGAGGTTGTTGAAGTAAAGTAGTCACTACCTCATGATTAAGAGCTACATCCGCAACATAAAACTATTTTCACGCAATGCAAAACTCTTTCTGATAGGGAACTTCTGCTTGAGCATCGGAGTGAATATCTTTTGGCTTCTCTACAATCTGTATCTCAAAGAAATGGGATTTCAGGAAGGATTTATCGGTAATATCCTTTCTCTCCGCTCAGTCGGTTCGGTGTTAATTGCATTACCAGCTGCAGCACTTATCAATCGTGTACATATTCGTTATGTGGTCATTGGAGGAGCACTTTTTTCTGCACTTGGATTCCTTCTTCAATCTGTACTTACCACAAAATTTGGATTGATCATTGCAGGATTCTACACCGGTATGACGACAACATTTTATATGGTTGCATCGGCACCGTTTTTCATGCGAAATAGCACAGGACAGGAGCGGGTCTACTTATTCAGCATCAATTCAGCGCTGGGAATGGGAGCCGGCATTTTTGGTTCAGTGCTCGGTGGTGTGGTTAAATCAATTTTTTTTTCGATTACTCATTCCGAGGTTATATCTTATAGATTTGCACTCATTTCCGCAGTGGTTATTGCGCTTTTAGGAATCATTCCTTATTTGAAATTGCGTGAGAAACCAATCCCTCCTCGAGAACATAAAGGGATGGAGTATCTTAAGATCGTTATGAAAGAAACGAATTGGAACACGATCTTCAAACTTGCTCTTCCTGCGTTTGTCGTTGGCATGGGTGCAGGACTGACCATTCCATTCATCAATCTCTACTTTCGTGATGTGTTCCATCTCAAAACTGATGTGATCGGATATATTTTTGCGATGGGGCAGGGAGCTGTGCTGTTGGGTATGCTATCCAGTCCGATCATTGCGAACCGAATTGGAAAAGTTCGCACTATCCTTCTTACACAGATTATCTCGATTCCATTCATGTTAATACTTGGTTATATCAGATTCATTCCAATCGTAATCCTTGCGTTCCTTGTGCGCGGTGCGTTGATGAATATGAGTGTGCCGGTCTCCAATACCTTTTCTATGGAAAAAGTGTCCGAAAAAGAGCATGCGATCACCAACAGTATATTGATGCTTAGCTGGACCAGTTCGTGGGCTATAAGTGCGCTTATTGGTGGTCAGATCATAGAAAAATTCGGTTTCACGCTGTGCTTTGCTTTGACCAGCTCTCTTTATTTGCTTTCCACACTTCTTTATTACTTTTTTTTCAGGAAGGATATGATCGGTAAAGTGAGTATCATCTAAATTCTTTAACGTTTTAGTTACCTTTGTAATTCAGTATACTAACATCCATAATTTATTATAATACATTCTTTTGCGGATTATGTAAAAAAAATACATAAAAAATTGACATATATTATACATTTTTCACTAATCTATTTAAAGGAAAAATATGAAGGCAACGATACATAGTTGGAATAAGTTATTGGGAGGAAATACCCCCCCCTTCCAATTTAAATTTAGTAACTAAAACATATTATGCGAGTTAAAACAGCACACTTAATTTTTACAACAACACTCATCATCCTTACAATACCATCAATTGTAAATACACACGTCATTTTTATTCCAGATGATTATGCCAAGATACAACAGGGAATAGATGCAGCAAGTTCGGGTGATACGATTATAGTGAAATATGAAACATATAATGAGTCCTTAAAAATAAATAAAGAAATCATGATAACAAAATATGGAACACAAAAGCCAATCATAACCAATCCGATTGGAGCAACTATAACAATCGAAAATACAAAAGCAGTAGTATCTGGTTTTGATGTACAGACATCACATCCATACGGAACGGGGGTGCTTATATCTAATTCTAGGTCTGCAAAGATCGAGAACTGTACACTGTCTGAATTATTTACGGGGATATGTGTTATACAATCTACCGTGAATGTAGAACGATGCTTGCTTTATGATAATGATATGGGGATATATATTTCTCATGATGGAGAACTACATAACTATCCCTCTCAAGTCATCAATTGCACTTTATACAGGAATCGAACAGGAATTCATGCGTTATCACAAAGTAATAGAAGTACAAGAGTTGTTAACTCTATCTTATGGGGAAATTCTTATGCTAATATAGTCGGTTCACCAGATGTAACCTATTCCTGTATCGAGGACGGATACGCTGGAACCGGAAACATAGATAATGATCCACAGTTTGCAAATGCTACACATGGAGAATTTCATTTGAAATGGGATGCTACGCACTTCTCCCCCTGCATAGACACTGGCGATCCAGAAATGGACTGGGATGATGACGGCACCCCGGCAGATATGGGCGCTATCCCTGTTGCTTCGCATGATTACTTCAAAGATGATTATGATAATGAAGAGTTCGATAATGTTGATTGGATGTCTTTCCCTGTATTGAACAGAACTACAACGAATTGGATGAGAGCAGACAGCGTCCTGATTAAACAGGGATTAATGGATGATGATCAATTTTATAATGATGACATTCTTTATAGAGTTGTTTATCAAAATAATGAAGCAGTTTGGTATAACCAAGGATGGCAGATTGACTTAACGGATGATGAATTTGACAGCAGGCAGGGCTATAAGATTGAATTAAAGGAGCAATATGATGACATACCCGTGAAGGGTATCTCCGGCACATGGCTCGATGAGAGCACAAAGATAGGTCTTCTTACTGAGCAGGAGAATTGGATTGGCTGTTTTTTGGAAGAACCGGCTGCTTTTACAGACGCGTTTGATTCGATATGGGATGAATGGAGTGCTGTGTATTCGGAGCACTGGGCTGTTGAACGTCCGGAACCCGGAACGACTCCCTGCATTGTTGATTCTCTCACTGTAAATCCAGGAGAACTTTATATAATAGAAGTGTATGAGGAATGTGATCTCGTTTGGAATGAATCCTCTCCACCAGTTCCACCAAAGACAAGAGAAATGACCGATTATTTTACCTATACTGAAAAAATCGACTATATGGCTATAAATATTGATACAGTCTATTCAGATTCATCAATTGCTGAGATTGCGGTGTTCAGTGATGATCAATGTATTGGAGCGAGTAAAGTGCATAATAATAATTATCCGGTTCAGATCCTCGCATATACCCCTGAAACATTAAAGAATGGTAATAACGGACTGGAATTCAAATTGTACTACGAAGGTCAAAAAGGTGAACCTTTTAAATCGATTCCGTTCATTATGTATAGTAATGAAAACCAGGCATATATTGCAAAGCCCCTCTACTATGAACGAAAATCCTTTGCAACAGTTAAACTGAATACAAATGAATCCTCTTTTATTCACACAATCACATTGTTACAGAATTATCCGAATCCTGTAAGAACGAACATGACAACGATCAGGTTCATGCCTGAACAGAATGCAGCACATACGGAACTAAACATATATAACATACGTGGTCAATTGGTACGAACCATCGATTGTGACGGTATCATATCTTCAGGAAGCAAGGATGTATATCATTCTGTTTCGTGGGATTGCAGGGACAGATATGGTAACGACGTAAAGAACAGCATCTATTTCTATAAACTTACTTCAGGCAATAAAACCGCTCTTCACAAAATGTTACTCATGAAATAAAAGTATAATAAACTCCAATACCCCCTCTCTGATCTATTTCGGAGAGGGGGAACGGGGGTGAGGTAATGATGAAAAATTTATCCATAGCAATTATATTAATTATACTTCCTTTTACTAATATCTGGTCATCAACCATAATCGTAGACATCAACGGTACCGGAGACTACACAACTATTCAAGAGGGTATAGATAACGCATCTGACGGAGATATTATTCTTGTTTATCCAGGCACCTATTTTGAGAACATAGATTATAAAGCAAAGAACATCACGGTTGCAAGCAAGTACTATACAACAGAAGATGAAGCATATATACAAAACACGATTATCGATGGAAATAATAATGGTAGTTGTGTGGTTAACAAAGACGGGGGAGATGAGGTGAGTATATGTGGATTTACTATCCAGCATGGAAGTGGAAATGATGATGGGTATGATAATACCTTTGGTGGTGGAATATACATTGGGTATGGAGATGATATTATAAACACATTCAATATATTAAATTGTATTATACAAAATAATGTAGCCGACATCGGAGGAGGAATTTTTGTAAATGATTGTCTAGAACTAAATATTTCTGGAACCAAAATTATAAATAATTTTGCTCACGGAACAGGTGGAGGTATCAACAGAGGGGATAGTAATGTTAATATTTCTTTTTCACAAGATGAACCCTGTGATATATATTTGAATTATGCCCCCGCTGGTAGTGATGTTTATAATCATTTAGGTAATATGACGGTTTATGTTGATACCTTTACTGTCCAGGAACCAGATAAATTCTATGCTTATTCACGACATGGAACTATCATAATTACAGTCAACAATCACAAGATAGAACAAATTAATCATGATATTTATGTATCACCTGATGGTTATAATACAAACAACGGTTTGGATTGGAATAATGCGTTAAAGAATATATATTATGCACTTATTATGACAGAATCGGATAGTACGCATCCAAACACAATTTATTTAGCAGAAGGTACGTATTCACCATCTGTAACTGGTGAATTCTTTGCATTGGGTGGGAAGGATTATCTTTCTTTAAAAGGTGCAGGTAAAGAGCTTACTGTCATCAATGCAGAACAAACAGCAATTCTGTTTGAAATAGATAAAATTTCGGATTATGTAGTACAAGATATTTCTCTGATAAATGGTTTTGGAGACTATGTAGGTGGAATAGATATTAATTATAACTCCTCAGTAAATCTTGAAAATATCATTATAGAAAATAATAATTGTATTGGAGATGGAGTATCACATTTATTTTTATATTCAAATTGTGTTTCATCACTGAAAAATGTCGATATAAGCTCTTTAAGCGAGACCAACGCAGTTGCATTAAGTGCAAGACTCAATACTTCATTATTACTTAATAATTGTAAGATAAGGGGTAATATTGTGAATCCAGCTACTGATAATTTTGGAGCTATAACATGTAGTAATAACACTTATCCAGTGATAATAAATACAAGTATTACAAACAATTATGGCAATCTTTGTAGTGGAATATCAGCAACATGGAGTTTCGAAAATATTTATTTAATAAATTCTACTATTGTTGATAATAAAAACTGTTCTGAAGGCACAATACGTTTAGTTGACGATAGCCACATAACCATGATTAATACAATACTTAGAAATGAACCAGACACAGAGATTTGGTTTTCTCCAATAGGAAATCCTTGTTCCGCTTCTTTGGAGTACTGCAATATCGACGGCGGCATAGATGCAATCAACACAAATAATAATGGTACATTATATTGGGGAGACGGCAACATAGACGAGGATCCGTTGTTTGTTGGTGGGGATCCGTTCAGCTATGAGTTAACAAAATATTCTCCCTGCATCGATGCAGGCACGCCGGATACAACGGGACTGCATTTACCTGCAACGGACCTGGCAGGAAATCCGAGAATATTTAATGGAAGAATAGACATCGGCGCGTATGAGTGCCAGGATACAGTCAGTGTGGATCAACCGGATACGAGTTTTATTCATAATTTGTATTTATTCCAAAATACACCGAATCCCTTTACGAATGAGACCGAAATATTATTCATCACAGCGGATTATACAAGAGTAGAAGATTACAAACTTTCAATATACAATACACGAGGACAACGTATTCGAAGTTTCGATGGAAGAACCAACAATTTCTGGGCAAAAACCAAGATTTTGTGGGATGGTACAGACGAATATGGAACACAGGTTGCACCAGGAACATATTTATATAAGTTAGAGTATAATGGACATGCGGTAGTGAGGAAGATGGTGAAATTAACCTCACCCTAGCCCTCTTCTTTACGTAAAGTAGAGGAAACTCAAAGGGAGAGGATCACTATGAAAGCTAAAATCATAGAAACTGCCCGAAATTTAAGAAAACAGCAAACTAAAGCTGAAAAAGTTTTCTGGGAAAAAGTGCGACCAAAAAGCTTTAAGGAATTAAAGTTTAGAAGACAACATCCGATTGAGTTTGAATATTATGAACAAATCAGACATTTCATCGCTGATTTTTTATTGCCCTGAATTAGGTTTGATCGTTGAAATAGATGGCGGAATTCACGAACAACAAAAGGGGTATGATGAGTTAAGAACTGAAATCCTGAATACATTGAAATATAAGGTTGTTAGATTCAGAAATAAGGATGTTTTAGAAAATATTGATGGCGTGATGAATGAGCTGAGTTTATTTGTCGAATCCTCACCCTAGCCCAAGGGAGAGGATCACTTTTTACCACAAATTATCACTACTATTTCCTGTCAAAATCATGTAACCATTCATAAATTTTTGATTCCAAGAAAACGAATTTATTTTTTGCAAATAAAACTCTGAATTTTTCATGTAAAATACTTCATAACTGCCTGAAAAATATATAGTTAAATAAATTCCAAAAAGTTTGACACCATTTCTGCAGCATGGTTATTTTAGCTATAAATATTGTGAAATTCAGGAGGATTTGTAATGAAGAAATACTCGATGGATAGTATTCGAAATTTTGCTCTTGTCGGCGCTAGCGGATCCGGAAAAACATCCATTGCTGAAGCTATGTTCTTCAATGCTGGAGTGACGAATCGGCTTGGAAAAGTTGATGATGGAAATACCGTTATGGATCATGATCCAGATGAAGTTTCTAAAAAGATGTCTATTTACCTTTCTCTGGGTAATTTAGAATGGAAAAAGGTAAAACATAATATACTAGATACTCCAGGATATAGTGATTTCAAAGGTGACATGATCACTGCATTTCGCGCGGTTGATACCGCAGTTATTACTGTCAGTGCAGTCAATGGAATCGAAGTTATGACAGAACAGGCAATGAAATATGCTGATGAAGTAAAGAACAGCATTGCAGTCATCATTAATAAAATTGATAGGGAACATGCCAAGTTCAACGAGATCATCGATGAACTCAGCAATCTCAGTGATAAAGTGATCGTACCCGTGACAGTTCCGATCGGTACTGCAGAGCACTTCAAAGGTGTGATCAATACCATCAAGAAAAAAGCGTACAGCCAGGGTAAAGAAATCGAAATTCCTGCTGATATGACTGATGCTGTTGAAGAATGGCACGAAAAGGTCATTGAAGCAGCAGCAGAATCTGATGATAAACTCATGGAAAAATTCTTTGAAGAAGGAGCACTCTCTGAGGATGAGATCAGTAATGGTCTGAAGAATTCGATCCTGCAGGATACTGCAGTACCTGTGTTCGTAACTTCTGCCACAGAGAATATCGGTATTCAGGAAACACTCACTCTTATCAATGACTTCTTCCCATCTCCCAAAGATGTGCATGAAATTCTTATCAAGAAACAGGATGAAGAACAAATGCTCGATCTGGCAGACTATAAAAAGAAACTTGGGTATGTGGTCAAATCTGTCAGCGAACAGAATTTTGGTGAGATTGCAATGGTGCGGATGTACTCAAGTGACCTTACGACTGGTAACGAAGTTGAGCTTCCAGAAAAAAATGAAAAAGAGAAGATCGGACAGATGTTCGTGATATGCGGGAAGAAACGTGAAGAGGTTGATCACATCGCAGCAGGTGATTTTGGCGGGCTTGTTAAACTTAAAAATACTAAGACGTCAAATACCATTGCAGAAAAAGGTGAGAACATCATAGTAAAACCCATACAATATCCTGAACCCGTTTATTGGAAGGCAATTCGTGCAGTCAGTCAGTCTGACGAAGATAAGATCGGACCAGCACTTAGCAAGATCACGGATGAAGATCCAACAATTCGCACCGAACTTAATACAGAAACGTATCAGAATATCCTTTCAGGTCAGGGTGAAATTCAAATAGGGCTCGTGCAGAAGCGACTGCAAGATAAATACAATGTAGAAGCAAATCTTACCGATCCCAAAATTCCATATAAGGAAACTATAACTGGTAATGCGGATGTAAAATACCGACATAAAAAGCAGAGTGGCGGGCATGGGCAGTATGGTGAAGTATATATCAAGCTTTTTCCTACAGAAATTGGTTCTGGTTTTGAATTTTTGGATTCTATCGTGGGTGGTGTGATACCCAGTAAATATATACCTGCAGTAGAAAAAGGTCTCGTTGAAACAATGAAGGAAGGTATCCTTGCAGATTATCCTGTAGTTGATATTCGTGCCGAACTTTATTATGGATCCTATCATGATGTTGACTCTTCAGAGATGGCTTTTAAGATCGCTGCATCACATGCCCTAAAAGATGGCTTCATGAAAGCAGGTCCTATCCTACTTGAGCCGATACATAAAATTCAGATAATTGTTCCCACTGAATACATGGGTGATGTCATGGGGGATATTAGCAGCCGTCGTGGTAAAATTCTTGGTATGTCACAGCAAGAGAATAAGCAGGTCATCAACGCAGAAATTCCGCTTTCTGAACTCTATTCCTATTATACGTCTCTCAAATCCTTAACGCAGGGTCGGGGTTACTTTACCCAGCAATTCGCTTATTATCAGAAGCTTCCTAATGATCAGGCTCAAAAGGTCATCGAAGCCAGCAAAAAAGAGGAAGAATAATAAAGAGAAGCACTCGGAGGATATATGTCCGGTCATAATAAATGGAGTTCGATAAAGCATAAAAAGGCAAAAGAAGACGCCAAACGCGGTAAAGTATTTACCAAGATCATCAGAGAGATTATCATTGCAGCCCGTGATGCTGGAGGTGATCCAGAAACCAATCCCGCGCTTCGTAATGCAGTCAACAAAGCCAATGCCGAAAATATGCCAAAAGATAACATCGAAAGGGCAATCAAGAAAGGTACCGGTGAGCTTGAGGGCGTTAGTTACGAAAGTGTAATATATGAAGGGTATGCTCCAGGTGGGGTCGCAATGATTATTCAAGCAGTGACTGACAACAAGCAGCGTACTGTTGCAGAAGTCCGTCATGTACTGACAAAACACAATGGCAGCCTTGCCGAAAAAGGTTCAGTTTCATGGAATTTCACTCAGACAGGTATGATTATGGTACCAAAAGAAGAAAATGATGAAGATGAGCTTATGATGATTGCGCTGGATCTTGGTGCTGATGATTTTTCTGAACAGGATGATTTCTTCATTATTACAACAAATGCAAAAGAATTATATAACGTAGTAAACGGTCTGGAAGACAAAGGATTCAAGATAGAAAATGCTGATCTCGAATATCTTCCGCAAAATACAGTCCCGGCGAATGATACGGCTTCGCAGGTCATCAAAATTATTGAAGCGTTGGAAGAACTCGATGACGTGCAAAATGTATATGCAAATTTTCAGATCGATGATGAAATACTAGAAAAAGTAGCAGGTGAATAAACAAGAGATAGTCCTTGGCATCGATCCCGGTTCAAAAGCTACTGGTTACGCATTTCTCTCGTTGCAAAACAAGAAAGCACGATTGCTTAATTATGGTGTGATAAAAAATAACCCTCGAGAAAAACTCTCAAAAAGGTTAGCTAAATTGTATATTGAGTTAGCCAAGCTTATTGAGGAACAAAAACCAACGCTTGCAAGTATGGAAAAGATATTCTATGCCAAAAATGTACGTTCACTTGTTACGCTCGGAGAAGCTCGTGGTGTACTTTTGCTGGCATTGGAGCAAGCAGCCCTTCCAATCTATGAATATTCTGCACGCGAGGTAAAAAAGGCAGTAGTCGGTAATGGTAATGCTTCCAAGCAGCAGGTGCAGTTCATGGTGAAAAATATTCTCAAACTAAAAGATGCAGAACTTCAGTTTGACATTACAGATGCTATAGCAATTGCGCTCTGTCATATACACAAATTGCAATATGTTTGAATATATTAGAGGAACAATTACTGAGAAGAAGACAACCTATGTCGTGTTGGATGTAGGAGGTCTTGGATATCATATCACCATTCCCATCAGCACCTATGATATGTTGGGTGATATAGGTTCAATAGGTAAATTGTACATCCATTTCAATGTACGAGAAAATGAACAGCGATTATTTGGTTTTTCGTCAAAAGAAGAACGTGAAGTCTTTGAATCCCTTCTCAAAGTGGCAGGAATAGGTCCTAAGATCGCGATATCCATTCTTTCGGGTATAACTATTAAAGAGCTTTTTGAAGTGGTTGCACGACAAGACGTGAAGGTTCTCTCAACTGTTCCAGGCATTGGCAAAAAAAGTTCTGAGCGTATTATTTTAGAACTCAAAGATAAATTTGAAGATATGCTTCCTGGTACTATGATCGAATTCTCTGCAACCACACCCGAAGAGCAGACTCTTATTAATGATGCAGAAACTGCACTTATTTCACTCGGTTACCATAAGAGTTCTGTTATCAAAGAAATTCAGAAATTTCTATCCTCACATTCTCCCAGTTCTGCTGAAGAGATAGTAAAAAACGTCATAAAGAAATTTTATTCAAAATCATGAATGCACGAAAAGCAGCATATACTGCATTAAAGAGAATTCTCAATAAAGGAGACAACTCAGATATAGTACTGGCAGAACTCTCATCTGAGGTGTATGAACAAGATCAGGGTTTATTCTATGCACTTGTGAAAGGAACGATCAAGCAGAAGATCCATCTTGATTTTCTGCTCTCTCATTTTTTTGATCCAGAAAGAACTGACGATGAGGTGCAGGATCTTGTGCGATTGGGCTTGTATCAGATCAAATTTCTGGATTCTATACCAGATTATGCAGCGGTATATGAGACGATCAAACTCTGCCATAAACACTTAAACAAGAGAAGCTGTGCCTTTGCTAATGCGGTGTTGCGATCATATCTTAGAAAGAAAGATTCATTACAATATCCAAAGAAAAGAGTTGATTATTTTTCTGCATATTATTCTTTTCCCAAATATCTCATTGGGCAATGGTTAGCGGATTTTGGTGAAGAAAACACTATACAGATGTGCGAATTCTTTAATGATCCTCCAAAATTTACTATTCGACTTGAAACCAATAAAGTTACTCCTGATGCTTTTGCAAAGCATTTGAATATAAAGGATATTACTTTTAAGCGGAGTAGCACTCACGATAATATTTTTATCATTACTTCCGAATATAACTTCACCAATGATGAATTTTTTATTAAAGGGTATGTGTATATTCAAGATGAAAGCACTTTGCTCCCAGTCGAGTTTCTTGATCCACAGCCAAAGGAAAGAATCCTCGATATGTGCGCAGCACCTGGTGGGAAGTCTTTATATCTTGCCTCATTGACCAAGGATAAAGCACACATCACTGCAGTTGATAATGATCAAGAACGCATGAATTTCTTTAAAAATAATCTTAAGAGAATGCCATATCGATCTATTAATCTTGTACAAAAGGATGTACTCTATTTTTCTGAAACACAAAAATTCGATAAAATATTACTCGATGCCCCTTGTACGGGATGGGGAGTTATGCAGAAGAAGCCAGAATTGAGACTTCAATCTGAAAAACGTCTTGAAACACTCATTCCGATTCAAAAAAAATTGCTCGATAAAGCAGATACACTTCTAAAAAAGGGTGGGTATCTTGTCTACTCAACCTGCACAATAAATCCTCAAGAAAATGAGAATCAAATCGATCGTTTTATGAAAACTCATGTGAATTATATAATAGAAAATCCTAATCCATTTGTTGATAATTTTTACGTAAAAGACAATTATATAAAGACATATCCATTTAAGCATGAAATGGATGGCTCCTTTGCTGTCCGTATAAGGAAAACAGCATGAAGACATTAAAAATAATTGGTTTTGTGATCCTGAGTTTTATTATAATTTTTCTTCTTGGCTTTGTCCTTTCACGAACTGCATTGTACTTCTATACGAAACACCGCAGTGAAGTACAGGTTCCAAACCTGGTGAACAAAGATTATAAAAAAGCAAAACACGATTTGTATAAACTCGGTCTTTACATAGATAAGATCGCAGAGCGAAATAGCTTGGAGATACTGGAAGGCAGTATCATCTCTCAGGAACCGGAAGCCCATGCAGTGGTGAAAAAGGGGTATACAATTAAAGTTATTGTAAGTAAGGGACCTGAGATGATAAAGATTCCAACACTGGATAACCTCACGATTGACGAAGCGCGTATTCGACTTATTAACAGCGGATTAGAGGTTGGTAGTGTAAATTATTCCTATTCCAATGAGATACAAAAAGGCAAGGTGATCTATAGTCAACCAGTTTATGGTATGGATGTGCCGAGAAATTCTAAGATCAATCTTGTAATAAGCCTTGGGAAAATTCCAACATCAATAAAAAATCAAAAAGATATCTATGATTCCTACCTGGAAGATCTGAATGAAAATTAGCATTTGAGGTGAGAATGGCAAAATATGATGCAACACGTATTAAAGTAATGAAGGGACTCGAAGCAGTTCGAAAACGTCCCGCAATGTACATTGGCGGTACAAGCGAGCGAGGACTGCATCACCTTATCTATGAAGTAGTAGATAACAGCATCGATGAAGCAATGGGTGGCTACTGTTCACGCATTGATGTAATATTGAATAAAGATGGCTCTGCTACTATCATTGATAATGGACGAGGAATCCCGGTTGACCTACATAAAGAACAAAAAGTTCCGGCAGTACAAGTGGTGTTGACAATGCTTCATGCAGGGGGCAAATTTGATGATAAATCTTATAAAGTTTCTGGAGGATTGCATGGAGTGGGTGTTTCGGTAGTAAATGCACTTGCAAAATGGCTTGAAGTTAAGATATATAAAGATAAAAAAATATATCGTCAGTATTACGAAAAGGGTGAAGCAAAATCTCAACTCGAAGTAATCGGAAAAACTAGCAAAACCGGTACTGAGATCACATTCATGCCAGATGATGAGATATTCGATGATACGACATTCAGCTTTGATTATCTATCTGTGCGGTTGCGTGAGCTTGCCTTCCTCAACAAAGGAGTACGGATCATTCTTAAGGATGAACGTCATAATGAAGCGCATGATTTCAAATACGATGGGGGAATCGTTTCTTTTGTTAAATATCTCAACGAGAATAAAAAGGCGCTCTTCAACCGTCCTATCTACATTGCTGGCGAACGAGATCATACAGAATTTGAAGTCGCTATTCAATATAATGATGGATATCAGGAATCAATCCTAAGTTTCGCAAATAATATTCACACAATAGAAGGTGGTACTCATCTCAGTGGTTTTAAGTCAGCTCTCACACGAGCGGTAAACACATATATCAAGAATGCAAAACTTGGCAAAAATGATAAATTTTCACCTCAGGGTGGTGATATTCGTGAAGGTATTACAGCCGTGGTGAGTGTGAAACTCAAAGATCCTCAATTTGAAGGACAGACTAAAACCAAACTGCAGAATTTTGACACCGAAGGCATTATCAATTCAGTGGTGTACGAAAAATTGATAGAATTCTTTGAAGAACATCCAACAGAAGCGAAATCTATTGCGAATAAGGCAATTTTGGGTGCTCGTTCCAGAGAAGCTGCCAGAAAAGCGAGAGAACTGACCCGTAGAAAATCAGTCCTTGAAAGCGGGAGCTTACCAGGAAAACTTGCTGATTGCTCAATAGAAGATCCATCACAAACAGAGATCTTCCTTGTAGAAGGTGATTCTGCAGGTGGTTCAGCGAAAATGGGACGTGACAGAACATTCCAGGCAATATTACCCTTATGGGGAAAGATGCTCAATACTGAAAAAGCGCGAATTGATAAAGTGCTTAACAACGATAAGATACAACCGATCATTCTGGCTCTTGGAGCCGGTATCGGTGATGAGTTTGATAAAACAAAACTGCGTTATAATAAAGTGATCATCATGGCTGATGCGGATGTCGATGGTCAGCATATTGCTACACTACTCCTCACTTTCTTTTTCCGCTACATGAAACCATTGGTTGAAGATGGTCATATCTATATTGCACGTCCGCCTTTATATCTGATCAAGAAAGGACGAATGCAACGCTATGCTTATTCTGATATCGAACGTGATGAGATAATGAA
>Ga0272443_10000725_pt1 | contig 56322 bp, 40 predicted proteins | sample SSMAcet12_FD_193581 | JGI IMG/M metagenome (GOLD analysis project Ga0272443, IMG submission 193581) | Marine sediment archaeal communities from Little Sippewissett salt marsh, Falmouth, MA, United States - SSM-Acet-12 | ecosystem: Environmental > Aquatic > Marine > Wetlands > Sediment ... | reverse complement strand
CCTGCTCTTTGTTTTCGGCTTCTCCATGGCCCTGGTGGTCGCGCTGCAGGTGCTGTTTCGCTACGGGCTGAACCAGTCCCTTTTCTGGTCCGAGGAGCTGGCGCGGTTTTTTCTCGCATGGCTGACGTTTCTCGGTGCCACGGTTGCCTATCGCCGCGGGATGCATCCAGGCGTCGATGTCCTGACCGTCCGGATGTCCGGTCGACTCCGCCGCGGCTGTGCGGTTTTCGTTCATCTGGTCTGCATGGGCTTTTTTGCGGTCATGGTGGTGTACGGGGCGCTGTTTGCCCATTTCATTCACATGCAGATCTCCCCCGCCCTGAATCTGCCCAAATGGATCGTGATGAGCGTAATTCCCGTCAGCGGCGGCATTTGCCTGCTTCATGGGATGGCGCTTACGATCAAGGTGCTGTCGGAACCCGCCGGTGACCGCTGAAATCCTTCTCATATCCCTCGTGTTTCTATTTTTGATTCACACCCCCATCGCGGTGGCCATCGGCGTTGCCTCGGCCCTGGCCATCCTGGTCCGGGGCGACTTTCCCCTGATGATGATTGCCCAGCGTATGTTCGGGGGCGTCGATTCCTTTCATCTGATGGCGGTGCCGCTGTTTATGTTTACCGGGGTCATCATGGAAGCCGGCGGCATCAGCCGCCGAATCATCGATCTGGCCAACGCCCTTGTGGGGTGGCTTCCGGGAGGACTGGCGGCGGTGGCGGTGGTTTCGGCCATGTTTTTTGCCGGTATCTCCGGCTCTGCCGCCGCCGACGCGGCCGCCGTCGGAGCGATTTTGATTCCGGCAATGAAGCGGTCCGGCTACGATTCGCCGTTTGCTGCGGCCGTCCAGGCCTCCGGCGGGTCGGTGGGGGTGATCATCCCTCCTTCGATTCCCATGATCATCTACGGATTTTTGACCGGGGCCTCCATCAGCCGGCTGTTCGCCGCCGGGATCCTGCCGGGGCTGTTGATCGGGGCCTCGCTCATCGCCGTCGCTGCGGTCATTTCCCGGAAAAAGGGCTACGCCGCCACCCAGCCGTTTTCGCTTTCCCGTCTGGTGCACACCTTCCGCCGGGCGCTGCTGGCCCTGGGCGCGCCGGTGATCATCCTCGGCGGAATCCTGTTCGGGATATTCACAGCCACCGAATCGGCGGCCGTTGCGGTCGTCTACGCCCTGGCGGTGGGCGGATTCGTGTATCGCAAGATCGGCTTTGCCGATCTGCCCCGCCTGTTTACAGAAGGGGCGATCACCTCGGCGGTGGTGATGTTCATCATCGCCACCGCCTCGATCTTCAGCTGGGTGGCCGCCATCGAGGATCTTCCCGAAACCCTTGCCGGCACGCTGACCGGCGTTACCCAGAATCCGGTTTTTCTCCTTCTTTTGATCAATGCCATCCTGCTGGCCGCAGGCACCTTCGTGGAGACCAGCGCTGCGTTGATTCTTCTGGTTCCGATGATCACGGCGATGCTTCCGGCGCTAAGCGTCGATCCGATTCATCTCGGCGTGATCATTGTCACCAATCTGGCCATCGGCATGCTCACCCCGCCCATGGGCATCTGCCTGATCGTTTCCGGGGCGATCTCAGGAGACCGGCTCGTGAACGTCAGCCGGAGTGTGGCGCCGTTTTTGGTGGTGCTGTTGATCGACCTGTTGCTGATTACTTTTTTCCCGCCGCTTTCGCTTTGGCTGGCCGGCATCATCGCCGGCTGACTGCCGCGATCCCGCCTTTTTCGAAGTCCAGAGAGGCCATTCCCCTGGACAAAACAGTGACAACCGAATCGGAACGGACTTCTGACAATCCCTATGTGCGGCTGGAAATCTTTTGCGTATATAGCTGAATTGTGATTATAGAGATTGTCACGTTACCGTTCCATTTGAGAGGGCTTGATATGCACTGGCTCCCCGCGACCACAAGGTTATAGATCGATCGTTTGACAATCCCTATATGATAAAAGAAACGCCTGTTCGGGTGGCTTCGGCAGGCATCGGCAGCTCGGAATATTTCACTCCGCCCAAAGCGATGTTTCTGTAGCGAAAACAATCAGGGAGGGATGGTATGGCATCGAAAGTGACCGTGACCACGCTGCTTCAGATGAAATCGAACAAGGAAAAAATCGTGGCCCTGACCGCCTACGATTATCCTTTTTCCCGGTTGGTGGATGAATCCGATGTGGACGTGATCTTGATCGGAGACTCACTCGGCATGGTGGTCCAGGGGGAATCGAGCACCCTGCCGGTTACCATGGACGAAATGGTCTACCATACGAGGATCGTTGCCCGGGGGGCCTCCCGGGCCTTGGTGGTCGGGGACATGCCGTTCATGTCCTACCAGACTGCGCTTTCCGATGCCCTGTTCAACGCCGGACGGCTGCTCAAAGAGGCCGGCGCCGCCGCGATCAAACTGGAAGGGGGCGCCAGCGTCTGCGGGCTCGTCGAAGCGATGACCCGGGCCGGCATTCCGGTCATGGCCCATATCGGCCTCACCCCCCAGTCGGTTCATCAGATGGGCGGCTTCCGGGTCCAGAGGGACCGGGACCGGCTGCTGGAAGATGCGCGTCAGGTCGAGGCCGCAGGGGCCTTTTCGGTGGTCCTGGAAGGAATTCCGGCCGATATCGCCCAGGAGATCACCGATACGCTGAAAATTCCGACCATCGGAATCGGGGCCGGCCCCGACTGCGATGGCCAGATTCTCGTTCTCCACGACCTGCTCGGGATCAACGAGGGGCATGTTCCCAAATTCGTCAAGAAATACGCCGACCTTGCCGGTGCGGCCCGAGAGGGCCTCCGGCGCTATGTCAAGGAGGTGCGCGGCGGAAAGTTCCCGGACAAGGAACATTGTTATTAGAGCGCTTGGCAGAATTACGCTCCGTCGGCAGATGTTATTTTAACTCATCGTCGGAATGCAAATCACCTGCCTCCTTAAGAAAAGGCATTTTAGGCATTTCCAAGCTCCGCGTTTCGTGGGGTGTTTATAATCTGAAAAACGTCACCGGCAAAATGCCATTGAGCACTAAGAATACAGGGAAGATAAGCAACCCAGCGAATCGGGCCAAACCCGCTTTTGCCATCGTGGGGTGCGGGAAGGTTGGCACTTCGCTGGCCCGCCACCTGAGCCATGCCGGATATCCAGCGGCGGCGACGGTCAGCCGCAGCAAGGTTTCAGCCGAGAGGGCCGCAAGACTCTCCGGCGCGCTCCGTCATGGGACCGAACCGGCGCAGTACACGGTCGAAGCGGGTATGGTGCTGATCACAACCCCCGACGGGGCCATCGAAGAGACCTGCCGGCAGATTGCCGATCAAGGCGGGTTTGCTTCCGGTGCGGTCGTACTTCATTGCAGCGGGGCCCTGCCTTCGACGATCCTGGCCCCGGCTCGGGAGGCCGGCGCGTATGTCGGCTCTCTTCATCCCCTGCAGAGTTTTGCTTCGATATCGGCCGAACGAAATCCCTTTCGAAAGATCATCTTTGCCGTGGAAGGAGATGCACAAGCTCTTGTCACGGCAGAAGCCGCGGCCCGGGATTTGGGCGGCAGAAGCCTTCGGGTGAAAACCGAGGCAAAGGGGCTCTATCACGCCGCTGCCGTGGCGGCTTCCAACTACCTGGTTTCCCTGGTGGACATGGCGTTCGGCCTTCTGTCCTCGGCCGGGATATCCGAAGAACAGGCACCGGAGATCCTGACCCCCCTGATCGAGGGAACCCTGGCCAACATTCGAAGGCTCGGGCCTCCGCAGGCGTTGACCGGCCCCATCGCCCGGAACGATCACCAGACGGTCTTGCGACACCTGGGGGAGATGCGGCGGTTTCGACCGCAGCTTGAGGGGCTGTATGCCGCCCTCGGACGCCACACGGTCGATGTGGCCCGGCGCGGCGGCCACCTGACACCGGATGAGGCCGACGAGTTTCTCCGGCTGTTTATCGCAGCCGATCCCACCCTGGCGAAATGATCCAACCTCGAAGGAAGAATCAGATTTCGTAGACCAAGAGGGGCGCTTCCTTTAGCCGGGCGTTTGCCGCCTCCAGACTGGTTTTGCTGGAGATGACCGCAACGGCTCCCTTTTTCAGGGGCCCGATAAAGGTGTTTCGGGCCACGTCTAAAACGGCGTCTTTGGTCAGGGCCAGCACCCGCTGCTTGAAGCGGTTTCGTTCGGCGTCGGTCAGACCGATGAGCTTCCGGTAAAAGGCCTTGCGCGCGGCAGGACCGGGCGGATCCGGGCGGTCGATGTCCGAACAGACCTGCAGTTTTGCCTCGATGACGTCCGACTCGCCGAACGCGCCTTTTTCGATGAAGCCGGCCAGGCCGTCATAGACCTGAAGTGTTTGCAGGATATGCGGGTCGCGATAGGACGCCAGGGAAAAAATGCCTTCCTCTGCGTTGTACAGCGCCAAACCGCCGTATGCGCCGCCCTTTTCCCGGATTTCCCGATGAAGATAGAGCGACCGGAAGAGTTTGGCCAGCAGGGCGAGGGCCGCGGCATCCTTGTCTTGCATGCGCGGAACAGCAAGGGCCTTTGCCACGAACGAGACGGCGGTCGAGGTGGCCCATCCCTCCCGGGGGACAAAGTCGGCGCTGCTGTCTTCTGGGGCGGCAAAGCCGTTCGCCCCCCCCGGCGGCAGCGAATTGACCAGGCCCGCTGTCTCCGAGACGGCTTGGGACAGTGCGGATTCCTCTCCGATCAGGGCCAGGCGAAGATTGTTCCGAGAAAAAAGACGGGCAGAAATCCGGGCAAGAGAACGTCCCAGCGCATCGCGGTCTTCTTTGTCTCTGCGGCGAACCAGGTCCTTGATAAACCGGAGCTGATGTACGCCGGACCAGTTCTCGGCATAGCCGGCGGCGGCCGAGAAGTTTCTGGACGCCAGCAAAATGGCCAGGCGATGGCCGTTGTGGACGATCATCGATTCGAGTCCGGCACGGTACTCGGACAGGAGTCTTCCCAGTCGTTCGGAATCGGAGAAGTCCGGTTCGGTGGCAAGCTCCCGGACCAGATCGAACATTGGCTCAACATTTCTGGAAAGGCATTTGGAGTTCAGCGCCACAAACGGCAGGCATCGTCCGGCCTCCGTGTAGCGGGTCCGGGCGGTGGCCGAAAGCCCGATGCCGCCCGTATACAGGTCGATGCGCTGGGCCATCTCCACATAGCCGCGCTTTGCGGTCCCCATCTTCGGCAGGCAGTAGCAGAAAAAAGGGACCAGCGGGTGAAGCTCGGCGGGCAGTCCCCCGGTGCCCAACGCCGAGGCCAGATAGACGATCCCGCCGGTGGGCCGATCGTATATCGTGGCGGCGGTTTGCGCAGCGACATAAGATTCCGGTTCGTCGGCGACGGTTGGCGGGATGTCTTCCATGGCGAGGGTCGGCAGAACCGACAGGTTTTCGGGGGCCTTCTGAAGCGCGTCGAGGGCTTCGGAATCCTGACGGAGGCGGTCAAGGTCTTCTTTGCTCATGGACTGTAACAGGCGCTGAAGCGCTTCGGCCTCCCGACGGTCGCGGGCCTCTTCCAACAGCGGGTCCGGCTCCAGAAGAAAACGAACCCGATGCGGATTGTCGATCATCCACCGGCCGAGCTGGTTTTCAAAAAAGGCCTCCCGGCGGGCATCGGATCGGATCCGATCCAGATCCGCGTCGATTTCGATCACCCGGGCCGGATCTCCTCCATGGAGCCACGGCCCCACGATGCCCAGCAACAGTTTGAGCCCGTAAGGATAGGGCTGGTTGGTCTTCTCCTTTCTTGAAAATTCGATCTGGTGGATCGCCGACGCCACCAGTTGAGGATCGATTCCCTGGTCGACCAGCCCGTTGAGGGTGTCAAAAATCAGCGCAGGAATCTGCTCGCGGGCGCTTTTCTCGACGTCTTTCAGCCCCGCGGCGAACAGCGTATCTCTGTAGTCGGCCGAAAAACCGGTTCCGTCGCTCAAAGAGGAGCCGATGCCGGATTCGATCAAGGCTTTTCGAAGCGGAGAAGCGGTGTTGCCAAGAAGGATCTGCTCCAGCAACGAAAGCACCAGCACGGAATAGGCGTCGGTGATATCTGCGGTCAGCCAGGCCAATGTCACCTGGTGTTTTCGGGTGGGGTCTTCCGATCTGCTCAGCGGATATGGATAGACCGCGTCTGCCGGGGAGGTCCAGCGCGGCTGCGCAAAGACATCGGTCTTAGGATCGATGCGGTCGAAGCGGCGCAGCACCCGGTCGTCGATGGTCTCGAGCAGCGGCGCCAGGGAAAGATCTCCATAGGAATAAAAGTAGGCGTTGCTGGGATGATAGTGCCGGCGGTGAAAGGCGAGCAGACCGTCGTGGGTCAACTCCGGAATCTGGTCCGGATCGCCGCCTGAATTAAACCGGTAGGTCGTAGCGGGGTATAGCGCATGGAGAAGCGATCTGACCGCCACCTGGTCCGGTGACGACATTGCTCCCTTCATTTCATTGTAGACGACGCCTCTTCGAACCAGTTGAAGGGGGCCCGGTGCGCTCCTTTCCTCTCCTTTTTGAATCGCCAGCCGATGCCCCTCTTGTTGAAAACTGAGCCGGTCCAGACGGGGGAAGAAAACCGCGTCGAGATAGACATCCAGGAGGTTGTAAAAATCTTTTCTGTTCTGGGTGGAAAACGGGTACATCGTCCAGTCGGATGCGGTAAACGCATTCATGAAGGTGCTCAGGCTTCTTTTGAGCATGGAAAAGAAGGGATCTCGAACCGGATAGCGGCTGGAGCCGCACAGCACCGTGTGTTCCAGGATGTGGGCAACGCCGGTGGAATCCTGAGGAACCGTTTTCAGCACCACGCCGAAAGTGTTTTCCGCATCCGGCGCCGCGATATGGATGTGCCTCGCACCGGTGCTGCTGTGTTCGAGCGCTACCATCAGGCAGGAAATCGTGGCAAGCGGCTCGACACGTCGGACCACATATCCGTGAAGGTTTTGGCCGACCTTGAAATTTCCGGCGTTTTTCTGATCGTGCATGGGCTTCTCCCTATAAAAAGGGCGCAGAGAATCTGCGCCCTTGCCGGCTCTTTATCCGCAGCAGCGTTTTAAGAAAAGTCCGGTGATCAGGCGGCGATATAGACGCCCCGGCTCTTTCGCTTGATTTTTTCCAGCTTGTGGAGACGGAAAATAATGTTCCGAAGCTTTTTCTCGTTGAACCCGGTTTTTTCCTGGATATCGGCGAAGCTGGCTCCCTGCTTGAAATTTTTGACGGTTTCCAGGACCGCATCCGAGGCCGTCGCCCCCTTGGCGGATCGAAGACTCTTTCGGGGTGAGCGGCGATTTGCGGAAACCCCGGAATTTTTCAGCTGCTGTTCGAGCTGATCGATTTTGTCTATCAGTTTTTCGATATCTCTTTTGGTGGGAATGTCGTAATGCTGAAGAAAAAATTTCACCATTGCATCGAAGCTGACCGATTTACCTTTTTTTCTGGCCATGCCTTCCTCCTTGGATAGCGATACTTTTAAAATGGGGGCTTTTCCCACTGACCTCAAGGCGATGAATAAGGAATAGCTCAAAAAAAGTCAAGAAATTCGGTAGAATTTTTGTTTTCTTGTGGGCCTCAAGTTGAGATTTCAGCATACCTGTGCTAGAAGTTGTCCTAAATTGTTGCTTTTCTTTGCTTCTCTATAGGCCGCCCATGACGTCAGCCAGAACCCTTCTCAAGGCGTGGAACCTTCACGCCAAAAAGCAGTTCGGCCAGCATTTCTTAAACATGCCGGAGACCGGGCGAAAACTAGTCTTCCTTAGCGGCGTGGGCGGGAATGACTGTGTGCTGGAAATCGGCGCAGGGCTTGGCGCCCTGACCATCCCCCTGGCAGAGCGTGCAGGCCGGGTCATTGCCGTGGAGCGAGATTCCCAGCTCGTGGGGCTGCTTCAGACCGAGATCCGAGCTGCAGGCATCGAAAATGTCGATATTCTGGCGGCCGACATTCTGACGATTGACGTGGGAAAAATTGCGCAGGCCTGCGGCGGACGACTTACCGTGTCCGGAAATCTGCCCTACAACATCTCCTCACAGGTGTTGATCCGTCTGGTCGAAGCCCGGCGTCACCTGGACCGGGCGGTCTTGATGTTTCAAAAAGAGCTGGCGGAGCGGATCCTTTCCCCGCCGGGTCGCAAAACCTACGGACGGCTGACGGTTATGATCAATTACTGCGCCGACGTCTTGAAGCTGCAGGAGCTGAAATCGACCGCTTTTTATCCGAAACCCAAAATCGACTCGGCAGTCATCGAAATCCGGTTTCGACCGCCTTTTCCTGTTCCAGCCGTGGATGAAAAAGCCCTTTTCGATCTGGTTCGGGCTGCGTTCGGACAGCGGCGAAAGATGCTTCGAAATGCACTATCCGCCGGGGGATTCGACACAAAAGCGCTTTCCGATGCCTTTTCGGTCACAGATATTTCCGGCAACCGGAGGGCGGAGACCCTTTCGGTGGAAGAATTCGTCAGACTCAGCAACTGTTTGACAACCCTGCAATCATGATTATCATATTAATTTAAGGGGTTTTGGTTGATATGATCATGATGCTTGGAGAAAATGATGAAACACAGGTATGAAGTCATCAAAGACGACACGGTCTTGATCATTCGCGAACATGGCGAACTGGACAAGGAGATGTTTACGCTTCTCTGCGAAGAGAAATACGAGCTGCCTCGGATCTTTGCCGCCCTGGACAAGGGCCTTGACGCTGTCATCGGCGCTCTCCGAACCCGGAATTTCTATCCGACCCGTTATGCCGCCGAGAAACTGGCGATCGCGGCGGCCGAAGTCTGCCGGGCAAAAGATTCCAACCGCCTCGAGTTCGTCCTGGACGATACTGAAATCTTCTCCGACATCCAGGACCCCACCGATATTTTGGAAGAATTCGACGAGGCCAACGACTCGGAAGGAGACGATTTGGAAGAGCTTCTTGCCGACGACGACAATCTGAAAACCACAAAAGGAACTTTTCGCGTGGCAGACAGCGAAGATTTCGAAGACGAAGAGCCCTGAAAAAACCGCTGGCGCGATCCAACGCGGTCTGGAAATCCTATTGCTCAAAACCGGTCAGAGGCCTTTTGCACCGCTATATCTGTTCTGCCACCGACACCGTCCGATCTCCAAGCATGTTCACGTAGCTTCCCATTTCATTGTCGTACCATCCGTATATCACGGCCTGGGTCACGGAGATCCGGATTTCCGATGACGGAAGCGAGGATACCATGGCCGCATCGATGCCCGGAACCTGTTCCAGGTTGATGGAGACCTCGGCGGTTCTGGTGTGCGTTTCATGGCCCTCGATGATCGCAGCCGCCCGGGGAAAGCCGATAATGTCCCCGGAGACATTCTGTTTTTCGGAAAAGTGAAGATAGCGGTGGGGATCTTCCTCGGCGCCTTGGCGGTAGAGATTGTTGACGACTTCTCTGCGAATCGGTTCTCCGGACAGCCCCTCCTGCAAGTTGACGACCAGTATGATCAAAGAGCCGGTGCTCGTTGGGATCCTGACCGACTCGGCGATAAAACCGATTTGCTCCATCTCCGGAATCACCAGCCGCAATGCCCTGGCCGCCCCAGTGGTGGTCAGGATGATGTTGTTCATGATGCTCCGGTTTTTTCTCAGGTCGCTCTTTCCTGCTTTGGGAAGACGGTCGAGCACTGCCTGAGACCCGGTCGATGCATGAACGGTGGCCATGGAGGCGGACAAAATCTTCTTGGGCCCGAAAAAATTCAGCAGGGGCTTCATCATGTGCGCCAGACAGGTGGTCGTGCAAGAGGCGTTGGAAACAATCCGGTGCTTTCGAGGATCGTAGTCTGCGTCGTTGATGCCCATCACCGTGGTCACCGCGTCTTCGGGCATCGGAGCGCTCTGGTCTTTGATTTTGAAAGGGGCGGACACGATGACTTTCTGGGCTCCCGATGAGAGATGACCGCGCACCGAACCTTTCGGAGCCTCGGAGGGCTGAGTGGGATCGAGAAACTGGCCGGTGGTTTCCACCACGAGGTGAACTCCATGATCCCGCCAGCCGATCTCGGCCGGATTCCTGGCTGTTCGCAAAAACCGCACCCGAATGCCGTCGACGAGCATGCTTCCCCTGTCTTCATCGACGTCGGTTACCGCCGGCTCGCCAAAACAGCCCCGCAAAAAATTGTGCAGCCGGCCATAGGTGGAATCCCGTTCGACGTAGTGGGCAATATCGGCAATGGAGTTTCCGGACCGCCGTCCGATATTGACAACGATTTCATCGAAGCTTTTCCGGGCCACGTGGTGCCAGAGGGTCAGTTTTCCGATTCTGCCAAAACCGTTGATCCCCAACTTCCGTCCGCTTTCGGGACCCATTTCTCCTCCTTTTCATTACATCCGCCACCAGGCGAGGCTTCGGTTTTTTGATCTGTCGGCATTGCCCGAGTATTGTACTTTTCAGGTTTCCTTGATTTTGACGTTTCCCTTGTAAACAGCGCCTTCTTGCCCGTCAATGCTGATTCTATCCCCTGTGGTGAGAACCTCCTGGTGGAACTGAATCTGCTTGTTTTTTTCATTGCAGACCATATTGGCGCAGCTGACCACGCAGGTTTTTCCCAGTCGGTGCGCCACCACTGCGGCATGGGACGTCAATCCCCCCCGGGCGGTGAGCAGACCGTCTGCGGCATGAATCTCACGGATGTCGTCCGGGACGGTGTCGCTGCGAGCCAAAATCAGTTTCTGGTCCGGTTCGGTCGATCGGAAGCGGTTGATTTCGTCCAGACTGAACACGACCCGTCCGCTCATGGCGCCGCCGCTCACCCCGATGCCGTGGCCCAGGAGCTTGTTTTCTCCGGTGGCGTAGAAGGTCAGCACCTGCTTGCGCTCCCGCATCGCCATGTCCCGGGTCTGAAGAAGGTACAGGTCTTCCCGGGAGGGCCCTTCGAAGGTGAATTCGATTTCCTGGGGGCTCCACCCCCGTTTATAGAACAGCTCGTTGGCCCAATCCCTGAGGGCCTGGTAGATTTCCGGCAGATGCGTCTCCAGGGTGATGTCGGTATCCCGCATTTCAATGTTTTGCTGGCTGATGGAAATCGGTAGGGTTTTCACCAGCCCCGCCACGACATCTTCGCCCTGATTCGACATGGTAAAGTCTCCCCACAGTCGGATAATGTCCTCCGACCATCGGGGATTGTGCGTGAAGACGACTCCCGTGCCCGACTTCCGGGAAAGATTGCCGTAGACCATCGCCTGCACGGTCACCGCCGTCCCCCAGTCGTCGGAAATTCCCATGATCTTCCGATAGGTTCGGGCCCGCTTCGAGTCCCAGGAATCAAAGACCTTGCGAATGATCAGAAAAAGCTGTTCTTCGGGGTCTTCCATGATCTTGATGCCGGCATCGCGGATCATGGTCTTGTAGGCCATGGCGACCGTTTTCATCTGCTCGCCGGTAAAATCACGCTTCATCGGGATCCCCCACCGCTTTTTGTAATCGTCGATGATCGCGTCGAATTCATCCCGCTCGAGGTCGAAGGACATGCCGTAGCATTGGAGAAACCGCCGGTAGTTGTCCCAGGCAAACCAGGTGTTTTTGCTGGTCCGGGCGATTCCTTCCGCGATCTCCTCGTTCATTCCCACATCCAGGAACGTGTCCATCATCCCCGGCTGGGAAATGGAAGACCCGCTTCGGATCGAAAGCAGAAGCGGGTTTTTCGGGTTGCCGAAAAGTTTGCCGGTACGCTGCTCCAGCATTCGAATGTGTCTGTCCACCTGGTCTTTGTAGTTTTCTTCGGCCGGGCCGTAGCTTTCGATGATGTCCCGGAAACGAAACACCTCTGTGGTGATGATGAACCCCGGCGGCACCCGCATCCCATAGTTGGTCAACCGCATCAGGTTCAGTCCTTTGTTGCCCAGGTAGATGAGCCCGGCGACGCGGCTGCCAACGTCTTCGATGGGGACAACGGTGTTCTGGGGATCGTAGATGAGCAGATTTCGCAGCTTGTCTTTGGGAAGCTTGGCGGCCTGATTGTAGAGCGTGTTCAATATGCGGCTTAAAAACAGGTCCAGCTGCTGCAACCCCAAGGACATGGCGATCTGGTCGCGGAAGAAGATTTCCGACACCCGGTGGTTGATTTTTTCCCGGTCCTCACCGACCCCGGACCGGGGCAGGTATTTGGGGTTGATCTCATCGACGGAGATCTGCTTTAAAATGCGGGTCAGATTTTCCTGATGGACGTTGTTGAAATAGTCGTTGATGATGTTTTTCACCGCCCGGGCAAACCCTTTGAAGATGTCCAGATACTGGGTGATGGTAAACCCCTTAATTTCCAAAGAATGGGCCAGCATGTCAAGCTGCAGCTCCATCTCCATGGAGGAAAGGCCATCCAGTTTCAGGGCCTTGTCGAACAGTCTCAGCCGGGCGTAGATCTGGTAAAAGGTGGCCTTGGTGATCAGGCTCAGATCGATGCTGTCGACGAGCTCTTCAAACAGCATGTTCACCACCGATTCGATCCGGAAGGTCAGACCCAACGCATCGAATTTCAGCTCGTGGTAGCTGCCGTACATGGAGGGGATGTCGACGGTGAAGTGTCTTTTCTTGTAGATATCCTCCCGGGCTTCGTATTCGGTTTCAGAAAGGACCAACTCTTTGAGGGTCCGCAGATAGTCCAGAAGCATGAACAGCTTTTTTTTCAGATCCGGCTCGGCGAGGGCCGCTTCCAGCCGCTCCAGATGAGGAAACGCAGCGGTCCGAAGTTGATTGATGTACTGGCTCAGTTCGGTGTAGTCGACATGGTATTTTTGATACAGCAGCCGGTAAAACGACGCCGCCAGTCGGACCCGCTCCCGGTCCACCTCGGAAACGTCCGAAATTTCTTTCAGTCGGCGATGAAGGTCTTTCCCCGACGTCTTCAGCAGGTCTTTTGGGATCCGAAAACCCCCTTCAGCCAGTTCGGATACGACTCGATGGACGCCGTCGATGTAAGGGCCCGTTTCGGCGATCTGGTTGAAGATATGGGGGGGGACAAAGGGCTTGAGGTCGGCCTTTTTCCGGGACTCCCAGAATCCCAGGGTTTTTTCCATCAAGGAGAGCACCTGGTTGCTGCCTTCCACATGGCTCTGCTTTCGAAGGAAGTGGATCAGCACATCCTTTCGGTGGCAGGCCTCGTCGATCTGGGTGGAAATGTCCCGCAGGCTTCCTTCGGCGCCGATATCGTTGAAGTAGACCGGAAACAGGCGCGCCAGCTGCTTGGCAAGATTGAAGACGGGGCCGATTTCACTGTTGAGCATCCTGGTGATGTCCCGAGGGAAAAGGTCTGTGTCCTTGATGAAGACCCCCCCCAGCGACAGGTTGATGACCAGACTCGACAAAAGACGGGTCGACCACTTGGGATGAATCTCGATCAGGCCCAGCCAGGTTCGGATGTTCTGGATGTGGGCATTGTTGACCTTCACCTGCCAGTCATCGCCGACGCCGCTCAAGTTGGGGTACTGGAAGCCCAAATCGATGACCGAATCGATGAAAAAATTAATCAGGTCGATTTCATCGGTGCTGTAGACGCCCTTGCCCATATTCAATACGCAGTTCAGCGCGATGGTCGGAAACTGGCGGGTGCGGTTTTTCAAGATGGTGAAGGTCTTCTGGATCAACTTTCGAAGATTCCAGTCCTTTTCCCGGGGAAAGAGCCATTTCAGGGTCCTGTTGATGTCCCGCAGCGCCTCTTCATGAATCAGGGACAGCCCCGATATGTTCATGATGTGGAACAGGAAAAAGACTTTCCACTGATTGCCCTGGCTTGTGGTTTCACCGGCTTCGAGCAGCTTCTGGGGAAGGGCCCGATAATCTTCCACGATCCGATTGTGGCCCGGCAGGCTCAGAAGCTCCTTGAGCAGACCGGCATCGCTGGCGGACCGCTCTTTGATGATCGCTTCCAACCGGGCTCGGTGTTCTTTGATGGCGCCATGGGAGATGTCGGAAAAAAAACCGAGGCAGGCATGGGGATCACCGGCTTCCACGGTTTCCCGGCAGAACCACTGCCAGGGGTCTTGCTCATCGAGCCAATATTCGTAGGTCTGGCGGAAGTAGCGGATCAAGAGCCGGTTCAGAGGCTCTACTCCGGTGAGAGACTCCGGGGCGTTCTGCAAAAACGCCCCGGCAATGCGATCGAGCGCATAGTAGCTTTTTACAAACAGAAAAAAATCGGATTGGCGAAGATTTCGAATCCGCTCGAACGTCGCCTGGAGCACCGGCAGGAACGTTTTGAACTGGCCGCCGGATTCTTTGATGATTTTCTGCAGGAACAATAACAGGTTGTCTGCGGCGTCGATCCGGACGTCGGCATGGCTGGTCTCGGCGATGGCGTCTGCAAACACGTCGATGAACATCGATGCGGCCTTCGCCCCTTCCGGGTGGGAGCGGATCAAATGGAAGTAGTTCAGGGAGTAGTTCCGGGTTTCGTGTACGATGAACTGCCAGTTTTTGTAGGGGTGGGAAAGCTCTTTTAAGAAAGTGTTGAAGCCGTCCATGATCCCGTAGTAGCGGGACATCACGTTCTGAAGGTGCTGGTATTTGGGATCGATCCGGACGTCAACGTGATACTCGGCGAGGTTGACTTCCAGCGCCCTGGATTTGATCATTTCACCCTCTCTGAAACCCCTTCTGCGTCTATGTAGAACGGTAACAAAGGGCCTGTTCATTTTCAAGAAGAATAGCGCCGGCCCCGGCCCTGCTGGGATGCGAGGAGGCTGGGAAGCTGGGACGCTTCAAAACAAAAACCTTACGGGGCGCCTTTGAAAGTCAAACAAATCCAGGAAAATTCCTTCCTAAAAGCTTTCCTGTATTATGCCTTCCAGCGTCCTGGCCTCCCAGCTTCCCAGCCGAAAACAAAAGGGCCCCGTTCAAGAAGAACAGGGCCCTCGATGGCAGCACTCAACAGCAGAATGCGCGGTTAGATTTGCAGCCAGGAGTCGGAGTAAAGCGTCTTTCCGAGAATGACCTTCACTGTCTTGGCGTAATCCTGCAGCTCCTTGGAAAGGCTTCCAATATCCGGCTCTTGCCCATCGAGCATCCCGTAGATCAGATCGACGATGTCCTGGCGCTGTCCCTTGGCGATGGCGGTCAGCTGCTCGTCAAGCGGATCGGAGATCACCGAGTACATGCCGTTTTTCATGAGCATGACCATGTAGGTCTGGTTCAAAATCGGGCGCAGATGAGACGGCGGGCCGTTTGAGATGTTCGACAGGCCGCAGGTGCTCTTGGCACCGGGGGCGATGTCCTGGAGCATCCCCTGGAACTCCATCAGGCTCATGAGCTGGGGCTGCTGGATATTGACCGGCGTGACGATGCCGTCGACCCAGATCTTCTCGTTGGGAATGCCGGCCTCGTTGGCTGCATACAGAAGCTCCACGGCCAGGGCCGCACGTTCGTTCTCGTCTCTGGGAAGACCTTCCGGACCCCACATCAGGGCCACGAAGTCGGCGTTGTTTTCGGCCGCCAGGGGCAGCATCTTTTCATAACGCTCCGGACGGGCCATGATGGAATTGATCACCGGCGGATTCTTGCATACCTTCAGACCGGCCTCGATGGCGTCGATGTTGGATGTGTCGAGCCACAGCGGAATGTCCGGCACCACTTCCTGAACCGTTTCCACCACCCATGGCATCAACTCGTGGCCGTCTTTTTTGGCCGGTCCCAGGTTGATGTCGATGTAATCCATGCCTTTTTCCTTCTGGAAAAGGGCTTCTTCCTGGATCGGCTTGGGGTCTCGTTCCTTGAAGGCCCGGCCGATCTTTGTCGAAATGACGTTTAAGCTCTCTCCAACCAGAATCATAAACCCTCCCTTTTTCCCTAAAATTTTGATACCGTCGCTTGCCGGGCCGGTCCCGGAATGGTTCAAAGCAAAAGACCCCACTGTCGTTTCCGAACCGAGCGGTAAAGGACGGCCCGGTCAAGAAGCCGTCCTTGTCAGCGTCGGATCGATGGCTGCTACCGGGCTTTGAGAAAACCGGCGATGTGGGCGGCTTCTCTGGGGCCGACGGTGATGGTCCAGCCCGGGAGTTCTTCTTCCATGTCTCCGGCAATGGCCGCCGCATAGCCGGGGATGATCACCTCCTGGTGCTTGACCTTGTCGGCGATGCCGCACTTTTTCACAAACATACCGACGTCGTCGCCGGAGAATTTTCCGGCGGCCCAGGCTGTCATGACCGACAGGCCCTCTGAATCCTTGATCAAAAGATACGCCGGCACCCGACTGGCCTCGATTTCACCAGATACGATAAAGTAGGTGAGCGCGAAGTTGGTGGTGACCAGCACCGGCGAATTTTCATCCGGGGTTCCGATTTCATAGATCCCCTCGGTGACCGTCATCGGCCGCTGTGGGTCGGTGAAAATGTTCAGCCGCTCCAGCAGGAGCGGAAAGAGGTTCTCCCCGGAAAAATCGGAAAGCACGACGATGGCGCCGTACTTTGCCACGTGCATGGCGGCGATTAGGGTTTCCATGTCGAGGTTGGCCGCCATTTCGCAGGGGAAGGCGATGGTCGGAAACCCGACCGATCGGTTCAGGTTCTTTAGCGAGGCCCTGCGGATGGCCACCATATCCTCCAGGGACTGTTTGACCTCACGGGACCCCGGGTCGAGCACCAGGTCCTTGAGTCCCATCCCGGTCAGTTTGTCGGTCAGCGGCACCAGCGCCTCCACCGAGTCTGCCTTGACGGCCAAAGGAAGCCCCTTTTCTTTGGCCAGGGCTCCGAAGTCGTCTGCGTTGGCTTCGGTGGCGGCATAGATCAGGGGCCGCTTGAAGGCGGTGGCCTCGACCGCGGCCTTCATGGCATCGATGTTTTCGCTCATCAGGATCAGGTTGAACTCGGAGGTCTCGGCGATCTGCTTGGCCCGGGCGGCAAAGCCGTCGGCATCGCCTGCGTCCTTCAAGGCGACGAGTTCGGGGCGGAGGTTGAGCCCCACCCGCTCGAACTGCAGGGCGTTCCATGCCTTGAGCTTGGCTGTCAGGTCCCCCTCGGAGATATCTGCGGAAACCAGGGCCGCCAGGCCTGTGGGGTTGAAGAAGGTCTTTTCGTGGCGGTACTGGACAGTTTCCCCACCGACGGCGAGTTTTCTGACGCCCGCACCGATGGCGACCGGCCGGATCGGCGGGGCCGAGGCTTCGGCCAGTTGCGCCCGGGCCTCGTCAGAGACATAGGGGCAGGCGTCGAGCTCCGCCTTGCCCGAGGCCAGGTTCATGGCAAAGGCCAGGCAGGTCGGAACGCCGCACTCCTTGCAGTTGGTCTTGGGCAGGAGCTTGAAAATCTGAATACCGGTTAATGCCATAATCGTCTCCTTCTATAGGTCAGCGAGTCGTTTGGTCCGAATGCAGTTATTGTATGAGCGGCGGCCTCCGGAGAAAAATGCGCACACAGTGTTTCTCTCCGGAGGCCCACCGGCGATTATCCTCCGATGATCGGGTCCATCTTCAGGGCCGGATGATCTTTTTCCTGGAGGAAGGGCAGGATCTCTTCCTCGGTGAGTCCGACGGTTTCATCGGCGATCCGGTCCACCAGATCAGGAACCCCCAGCTCTTCGCCCCGCTTGAGCAGCCGCTCGCGAATCTCGTCTTTGAGACTCTTGGGCATCCAGACCATTCGCAGCAGTCCGCCGTCTCCCTTGATGAACTTTCTCTGGGTGATGTTGAACTTGGAGTGGCCCACGAATCCCGGCGAGGACGCCCCCCCGCCCATGACGCCGGCCAGGGTGGTGAACTTCATGCCGCAGGGGGTTTCACCGGTATAGTCCCGGTGAACCGTCATGACGCCGTTGCAGGACGGCAGCAGGGCGGCGATGCATTCGCAGCAGCCGCAGGTGGTCATCGGGTCATGGACAATGGAGTAGAAGTTGTAGTGGGTGACGTTGCCGCGGGATGCCTTGTAGACGAACTCGTTGACCCCCTTCCATTGGCCCAGCACCGGGTCGATGCACTCGCCCTTTTCGATCGGCTGGTTCGGGCCGGTGGGATTGATCTCGTAAGAGGCCTTGCAGTCCATCCAGTTGTAGGCGCCGCAAAGACCGGTGCGCTCGGGGCTCACCGAGCAGACATGGCTCGGGGCAAAGGACTGGCAAAGGGTGCAGGAGTAGTAGATTTCCACGTCCTCGTCGGTCATGGTCTCGACCCGCTCGTCGCGCTGCTTGTATTCGGCCCGGGCCCTTTTGGTGAGTTCATCCACCTCTTTTTTGTCGGTCATGAGAGTGACCTGGACCTTGTCGAGGATCTTTCCGAAATCCTGGTGGAACTTGGCGTGGAGGACGACCCCGATGTCTTTTAAGGTGAATCCCTTTTCCACTGCCGCTTTGCTTACCCGGATCCATGCGATGTCTCTTTGTCCGATGTGCATGATTCCCTGGATGTAGTTGATCAGGTGATGAATCTGCCGCTCCAGGATCGGCTCGAAGTCGGTCTGCATCTCCCGGCCGGCCACCTGGACGTAAATTCCCAAAGGAAGGGTCTCGCCTGCCTTGATATCGCCGATGTCCTTGCCCTTGACGATGACCTTGCCGTCTTCGATCTCGTTCATCTCGGCCATCTTGACCAGCTCGGTGGCCTGGGTTTTTCCGCCGCCCATCTGCATGAACAGATCGTCGCCCCGGACCCGCTCGCCTTCATAGGCCGGACCGAAGGAGCAGGGAATGTCGATCTTGGAAACCGTGGTCTTGAGGCCCCGGATTTCCACCGATTTTTGCACCATTTCCTCGTGGGGCACGTTGGCCACCACGTGCTCGTAAGTGCAGATGCCGGTGGGCAGGATCTCGGGGATATCGGTGTCGGCCAGGGTCGGAAAGCCCCAGTTCACGCAGCCGGCCGCCGCCGCAGCCCATTCTGCGTTCACGTCGCCCAGGGCGTTGACAAAGGCAAAAATCCGGTCCTTGTTGTAGTGGAGCATCCGTTTGTAGTCTCCGGGCTTGATGCCGCCGAAGGCCATGGCCGCCCGGTTGGCAAACCCGAGAGCGAAGATGGCAGACGAGATGTCCGGTCCGAAGGGAACGATCCGGGTGTTCCATCCGATCTGCACCCCGGCTTCCAGGAGCTGTTCGGCCACGGTGGTGCCGTTCTGGTTGGCGGCCAGAAAGATGTAGAGGCTCCGGCGCTGGTATTCTTCCACGATCAACTTGGCGGTTTCGGCATCCGGGGCCGCGCCCACGATGGCGGCAAAACCCGGGGCCGAGCCGTCGACGAACTCCACGCCGCGTTTTCTAAAAACCGTGTCGTCGGCCGCGCCCAGCCAGATCTTTCCGGCGTCCTCGTCGATCTCTTCCGAATGCAGGTAAAAATCCGGTTCGTTGAGATAGCGAAGGGCCTCTTCGATCTCGAAGGCAAACAGGGCGGCCATGCCGGCATCCAGCAGCGGCCCGAGGTAGGGCAGGTGGTGCTTTCCCTTGACGTGGGGGGGGAGAAGCTTGCGGGCGATCTCCAGCGGTTTTTTGATGTCCTCGAGGGTTTCCACCTTGATCCCCAGCAGAGAGTAGATGACCGGCAGAAAATAGGCCGTGTTGGGGAATCCGACCTGGGTGTCGGCGTCGTAGGTATCCAGCGCGCGCTGGTACTTACCTTCCACCTTGGAGACGATATTGTAGCCACCCTGGATGGCGGCAAATGCGACTAATCTCGACATGCGTTCCTCCTTCGTTGAGGATTTTTCCGTTATTTTCCGGGGTCAGTATCGGGTGCCGGCGCTTGCTTATGCCTCCAGCTTCATCCGGTCTTCCATGCTCATCAGGACGCGGTCTCTGGCCTTGTCGATGCCCAGAGCCTTTCTCTTCTTATCGATGTGGGCAATCATCTTCCGGGCGTGCAGGATCGGGTCGACCTCCAGGTCCCACATACCGCCGTACATCTTTTCGAACTCTTCAAACAGGTACTTCTGAAACACCGGCGCGCCGGATACCGGCAGGGTGACACCGAAGACGGTGTACACGCCGGATGCCACAAAATAATGGCCGATGCTGATCGCCTTTTCGCTCATCCATTCCGGCGCGCTTCCGGCCGCCGGAAGATCGCTGATGTCCTTGCCCAGGCCGCCGGCCTTGACCACCTCGGTGGCCGCCAGCAGGATCCGGCTGTTGTCCACACAGGAGCCCAGGTGCAGCACCGGCGGAATCCCCACGGTTTCACAGACTTCGGCGAGGCCCGGGCCGCAGTAGACCCCGGCGGTTTCCGGCGTCAGCAGGCCCTCCATGGCGCAGGCGATGCCGTTGCAGCCGGTGGTCAGCACGATCACGTCGTTTTTGATCAGCTCCTTGACGACTTCGATGTGCCCCTCGTTGTGTTTGGTCCGGGCGTTGTTGCACCCGACCACGCCGGCCACGCCACGGATCCGGCCGTTGATGATGTTGTCGTTGAGGGTGTAGTAGGTGCCGCGGAAGGTGCCGCCCAGGTGGTACTCGATCGATTCGACGCCGAAGCCGGCGATCTGGACGTTTTTCTGCCTGGGGATCATCACTTCCGAGCCGCGGTTTTCGAAGTTGTCGATGGCCATCTTCACGATCCGCTCGGCGTCTTCGACGGCGTGGTGCTCGTCGAACTCGATGTGGATGACGTTGTCCTGCTCCATCTTGGCGATGGGGTGGGTGGTGATCAGTTTGGTGTGGAAGCACTTGGCCACGTTGGCCAGGTTCTGGAAAATGCACTGAATGTCGACCACCATGGCGTCCACGGCGCCGGTGATGATGGCCAGCTCCTGCTGCAGGAAGGTGCCGCACAGGGGCACGCCGTGGCGCTGCAGGATCTCGTTGGCGGTGCAGCAGATGCCGGAAAGCTGAATTCCCTTGGCGCCCTTTTTCTTGGCGTACTCGATGATTTCCGGTTTCTGGGCCACGGCGACGATGATTTCGGACAGCACCGGCTCGTGGCCGTGGATGACGAGGTTGACGTGGTCTTCCTTGAGGACGCCCAGGTTCGCCTCGGACTGCAGCGGATACGGGGTGCCGAACAAGACATCCTGCAGGTCGGTGGCCAGCATGGAGCCGCCCCAGCCGTCTGCGATCGCCGCGCGGGTCCCCTGCTTCATCAGGTTTTTGTAGTCCTGGTCCACACCGATGTGGGTCCGGTGCATGATCTCGACGATCTCCCGGTCGATGTTGCGGGGCAGGACGCCGAATTTCTTCCATTTTTCATAAAGCGCCTCCGGGGCCCGCTTCAGATATTTGAGTTCGCCTTCGGGCTTGCCCCATTCTTCCATGGCCGCTTCGGCGACCTCCATGGCGATCTCGTCGATGCTCCGGTCGAGTTCATTGCCCTCTTCGTCTTTGACCTTGATCTCCACGCCCAGCAGCGGGGCGATGGACAGCAGCTTGTGAACATCCTTGATCTGGTAGGCGTCGGTTTCCTTGCGGGCGGCGGAGCGGAATACCTCGGCCACGGCCCGGCCGTGGTCGGAATGGGCCGCGGCCCCGCCGGCGATCATCCGGATGAAGTTTCTTGCGGCAATGGTGTTGGGGGACGCCCCGCACAGTCCCTTTCGGGTGTCTTCGCCCTCGATCCCGGATTTGGGAAGGGGCAGGCGGCAGGGGCCCATCCCGCAGTTCTTGCAGCAGGTGCCCTGGGTGCCGATGTTACAGGGCTTCATGGTCACGGCCCGGTCGAACACCGTGTCGATCTCGAGTTGGGCTGCGCGGGCAATCATCTCCTGGGTTGCCTTGTCGATGGTTGCCGCCTGGGGATCTGCGACCTTCTTGGCCTTGGCTGCTTTTTCCTTTTTCTCTTCTGCCATCAGAGGTTCCTCCTCGGAATTAAACTTCTCAATTGGTTTCTATCTTGTGCCGGCGTGTTCCGTGTCAGGAGTTGCGCCGGTGAATGCGATCGAGGCGGTCGAGCATCTTGTCCAGGGCAGAGGCCTGTTCCTCGGCCGGCGTCATGGCGGCCGCCTTTTTCGGCTCGGTTTTCTGCTTGGCCTGGCGTGCTTCCCGCTCCTTGGCCCGCTTCTGGCGGATTTCTTCTTCCTCGGCCTCGCGCTTGGCCACCGCCTCGGCAGCCGCCTTTTTCTTGGCGTCTTCCTCGGCTTTTTTCTTGGCTTCGGCTTGGGCTTCGGCCTTTGCCTTGGCCTCTTCTTCAGCCTTTTTCTTGGCCTCGGCCTCGGCTTTTGCCTTCGCCTGGGCCGCTTGCTCCGCCTTTGCCTTGGCCTCTTCCTCGGCCTTCTTGGCGGCTGCCTCGTCTGCCGGGGCCGGCGCTGCCTTCTTGGCCTCGGCGGCCGGCTTCGGTGCTTCGGCCGGCTTGGCCTCGGCAGCCGGCTTCGGCGCCTCGGCTTTCTTTTCCGCCGCCGGGGCGGCCTTCTTTTCCGGTGCGGGCTTGGCGGCCGGCTTGGCTGCCTTTTCTTCCTCGATGCTCAGATCCGGTTCCGGAGCGATGGCGGCAAGATCCACGGCCACTTCGGCAAGCTGCTTTGCAATCGGCGCCACATCCTGGGCCGATCCGCCTTCTGCCGCCAGGTCGATAAAGGCCTTGACCATCCGGATCGCTTCAGGATGCCGCATGATGAGGATGTCGGATCCGGCCATGAGGTAGGTGACCGCGCCCACGGCTTCCATGAGAATGGCCCGCCGTTCCGGATCCCCGAGTTCGGGCAGTTCGTCCACGGGCTGTTTGGCCTCTTTGCACTTCCAGACCTCGTTGCCCAGATTGTTGATGATCGGAAACTGGAGCTTGTCGTCGCCCTGGGTCAGGGCAGCCATCCGGATCCGCTCCATGACCGAGTAAGAGTATTCCATGCCGTAGCCCAGACCGCCGGTGGTCGGGTCGATGAGGATCTTGTCCATGGGCATGCCCAGGTTTTCGAGCAGAATATTGACCTGCTTGGCCAGGTTGACGTCGATGGGGGAGGAGGAGATCACCGCGTGGCCGAAACCCATGGCGCTGGCGGCGATTCCCTTGTGATTCTTGTCTTCCACCGGGCCGAGGGTCAGATGCATTCCATCGCATTCTTCGGCGATTTTTTTGAGCACCTCTTCGTCTTTTTCCACGTTGGCGCATCCCCAGACGATCAGAGGCACGTCGATGGCGTCGGCCACTTTTTTCACCGTGGCGGCCGCTTCGGCGGCGCCGGTGTTCTTTCCGTTGGGGTCGATGCTCTTTAGCTGGAGCACGATAAGCTCGGCGCCGTAATCATTCACGCACTTTTTGGCCCAGGCGGCCGGATCGGAGACGACGTCCTTGAACGGGGCAAGGGCGGCTTCCGCCCAATCCTCCGGCTCCATGTCCCAGACCTCCATGGCGATCCGGGGTTTTTTGGGCATGTCGCCTTCGAACTGGTAGAACGGATATCCGGTTTCCCCACCGATGGTCACGGCCTTGTCGCCGCTGCCGACGGTAATTTCCCGGATGTTGCCGGTGTAGGATTCCTTATAAAATTCGAAGCCCAATGTTCCCTCCTTGTCATGTACCGGTTAAGGTTAGGGTAAGACCCAATCGAACGGTGAGTCGAATGGGTCAATGGTGGCGGTCGGCCACGGATGCTCAGGTTTGCAGCCCCCCTTTCTCGGTGAAATTGATATCGGTTGTCATGTCCGTACCTGACGGTGACGATTCCACGCAAAAATATCGGAAGATCGCACGCGGCCGATCATTACTGAGGCAGGAAAAGCTCGGGTCCCGAGACGGTCGCGATCCGACCCAAGGGACTGTATCGCTTACCAAAACAGCTTTCTCCTATATGTAAAGCCGATCTTTGTCAATAGATTGTCGGGATTTATTATGGGAAATAACCCAGAATGATTTGTGAAAAAGAATCCCCTCAATATATAGTATTTTGCACCATATTTTGGCGATCCATATAGTAGCTGACCCGCACTCACCCTTTGAAATACCTCCCGGTTTTTTCCCGGGGCGTGTTTACGGGGCCTCGGACCTGCGGCGGGCCTCCATTCGGGCCTTGAGCTTCGGAAACAGCTTGACTTCGGTATGGGGAAGAAACAGTGCCGCCACGTAATGATCCATGTAGGATCCGGTTTCTGAAAGCTCGAAATTGGTCATTTTCCGCAGGACTTCGACCACATCTCGACGAATGTGGTTCGAAAGCGAGCTCATGCGGGCGCCCATCAACGAACCGTTGCCGATATAGGTGACTTTGTCCGTGTCGATTTCCGGAAGCAGGCCGATGGTCATCGCTTTTTCCAGGTCGATGTAGCTGCCGAAGCCGCCGGCCAGGATGATCCGATCCAGGTCGCCGACGGACAAGCCGACCTCTTCGAGCAGGGTCTGGCAGCCGCTGTAGATCGCTCCCTTGGCCCGGAGCAGGTTGTCGATATCCACCTCCGATATCGTGATGTCCCGGCCGATCTGGGTGTTTTCGGCGCTGGCCAGAACATACTCCCAGATGCCGTCGCGCTTTCGGACCCGATCGGTGGGAAGGTCGCGGTTGAACTTACCGCGGTTGTCGATAACCCCGCTTTCAAACAACACCGCCACGATGGTGATCAACCCGGAGCCGGCGATTCCCTTGGGCCGGACATCGCCGATGGTCAGGTTCATTGGTTCGTAAGTGCTTGGATCAATAGAAAAATCCTCTATAGCTCCCTTGGCGGCCCTCATGCCGAACTCGATTCCGCCGCCTTCGAAGGCGGGGCCGGCGCTGCAGGCGGCGCAGGCCATCCAGTCCTGGTTTCCGATCACGATCTCCGCGTTGGTCCCGACGTCCATGTACAGGGTGATCGCTTCGGAACGATAGAGGCCGGAGCCCATGACCCCGGCGACGATATCGCCCCCCACGTAGCTGGATACCGCTGGATATACCAGGGCCGAAACATGGTCGGCCAGAGCGATGCCCAGGTCCCGGGCGTTGACCGGCGGATACAGGGTGGAAGCGGGGACATAGGGGCTTCTTCGGATGTACCGCGGGTTGATCTTGAGCAAAAGCTGGGTCATGGTGGTGTTGCCGGCGATGGTGATCGTGTTGATCTCGTCTCGTTCTATGCCGGAGCGCTTGACGATCCGGTCAAGAATGCTGTTGATGGTTTCGACCACCACTGACTGAAGCTTTTCCAACCCGTTGCCTTTTTCCGCATAGACGATTCGGGTGATCACATCTTCGCCGTAGCTGATTTGTCCATTGAACTCGGCGTGCTCGGCCAGCACGCTGCCGGAAACAAGGTCGATGAGCTGTCCGTAGACGGTGGTGGTGCCGATGTCCATGGCCACGGCAAAATTCCGGCCGGTGGTGTCGCCCGGCTCGATGTCGATGATGTGGGTCTTGCGACCGAGCTGCACCGGTCGGGCAAGGGTCGCCGTCACCGCAAAGCTGCTTTCTCGAAGCAAATCCGGTATCTTTCGGATCACCGGAAGCCGGACCACCAGGCGGTGCTCGCCGTGGTGAACGTTCAGGTGGCTGACCAGCCGGGCCACGTCCGGAAGCCGGTCGTCGGCATTTGGCTCGGGAAGGGTCAAGAAGCGCTTTTCCACCGGAGAAATAAAGAGTCCTTCTTCCTTGAGGGCGTCGAAATCGACCTCCTGGATCTGCGCTGTTTTTCGGGGGGACCGCTTCAGATTCAGCACCGACGCATCGATAGCCGATTCAACGGGAATCCGCACGGTCAGATCGCTTTTCACCAAGCTTTGGCAGGCCAGGCGAACGCCTTTTTCGACATCATCGGGCTTGAGCCGGTCATTGACGCCGCCTTCGACCTCGCCTTCTTCGACGATGACCCGGCATTTGCCGCAGACCCCCTCGCCGCCGCAGGAGGCGTTGACGTGCACGCCCGCCTCGAGGGCGGCTCGAATCAGTCGTTCGCCTTCTGTCACGGTGATGGATTTGTCATGCGGAAGAAAATGAATCGTGCAGTCTTTCATTGTGACTCCTTTGACTCGATCTCGGATTTCGGATCGTCGAACCGGCAGCGAAGCAGCAGTACATCTTCTTCGGGCTCGCTGTCGATCTGATACAACAACGTATTGAATAATTTGCGCATTCCATGATTATCCGGCGCAACATAAGCCAGAAAACCGGCGATGCCGTTTTCCAGGGCAGCCCGGCTTATCTGCTCCATCAAAAGCCGGCCCAGCCCCTTTTGCTGATACCCACGGCTGACGGAAAAGGCCACCTCGGCCATGTTCGTCGACTCGTCGAGCAGGTACTCGGCCACGCCCACGACCCGGCCGAAACCGAATTCTCCGACTACGGCCACCAGTGTCAGGTTCTTGATGTAGTCGATCTGGGCAAGCCCTTCGACCTCGTCACGGGCGAAGGTGCTTTTTTCGTGGAAGAACCGGGAGACCACGTCCTGTGCTTCGAGATTATAGAAATGCTCCTGGATCCGGCGCTCGTCCACCGGTTTGGCAGGGCGAATCATGACCGATTCACCGTCGATCTCGATCCGTTTTTCGAGGCGGATCGGATAGACGCTGTGGATCGATTCCTTTAGCCGCCGGTCCGTTCCCAGGAGCCCCAGTTTCTTGGCCTCGTGAAACAACCGGTCCCGAAAGGCCGGGTGGGCGATGCTGATCATGGCAAGCGCCCGCTCCTGAAGGCTTTTGCCGAACAGGTTCACGGCGCCGAATTCAGTCACCACGTAGTGCACATCGCTTCGGGGGATCACCGCCGCCGTGTTTGTGAGCATCGGAACGATCCGGCTTTTTTTCCCGTCCCTGGAGGCGGCCGCCAGCATCAGAATCGATTTTCCGTTTTCCGCCTGGGCGGCGCCCCTTATAAAATCGAGCATGCCCGACACCCCGGTGAAATGGTTGATCGGCATGGCATCTGCCGCGACCTGGCCTGTAAGGTCGATCTCCATGGCCACGTTGATGGAGACCATTCGATTGTGCCGGGCGATGACGCTCGGATCGTTGACATAGTCCGAGGGGTAGAAGTCGATTCCCGGGTTGTCGTCGAGGTACTCGTAGAGCTCTTCGGATCCGATGGCGCTGCTGGCCACCAATTTGCCGTCGTTGTATCCCTTGACGCGGTTGGTAATCACCCCCCGGGAGACCAGGTGCATGATGTCGTCGGTCAAATATTGGGTGTGAATCCCCAGGTCGTTTTTGTCGGCCAGCGCGCGCAGAACGGCCTGGGGGGTGGTACCGAGGCTGATCTGGATCGTGGCGCCGTCTTCGACGAATCCCTTGATGTGATCGGCGATCAAATTGGCCGATTCGGATTCCGGCGGCGCTCCGACCGTCAGCAGCGGCTCTTCCACCTCAACCGCCACGTCGATGTCGTTGGCGTGGATGAAGCTGCGGCCCATGACCCGGGGCATTCGGGGATTGACCTGGGCGATCACCAGGTCAGCGCTGCGGGCCGCCGCCAATGTGATGTCCACGGAAATGCCGAGGCTCATCCAGCCGAAATCGTCCGGTTCGGAAACTTGGATCAGGGCGACGTTGATGGGCATCCGCTTGGTCTGAAACAGCCTGGGCACCGCGGAAAGATTCATTGGCGTGATGTAGCGAAGATTTCGGGCGATTCCCTTTGTGCGGCCCGAACCAGCGTAAAATGAGCGGATTGTCAGATTTTTTTCCCCGGATTTGTTGGCGACCAGGGTCAAAGGGGCGCTTTCCAGGGCCATGAGACGGACGACCTCCAGTCCGGTGAAGTTTTCAGACTGGTCTGCCAGCGCCCGCATCAGCGCCTGGGGCTCGCCGCAGGACGATCCGATAAACACCCGCTGGCCCGGACGAATCAAGGCGATCGCCTCCTTGGGCGATCGTTTTTTTTCCTGGTAGTTGTCGGCCCAGTTGACGGTTTTGGTCATCGCGCCCCCTTTGTCGGGATTTTCTTCAAATTCCGTATATAGGGATTGCCATATTTCCGTTCAGTTTGAAAGAGCTTGATATGCACTGGCGTCTCGCGAACGCAAGGCCGTATCTCGGCTGTTTGACAAGCGCTCTACCCCATACCGGGAATCGGATCAAGCACGGGATTCTATAGGAAACCTGAAAAGCGCATGAATCCTTTTGGGCCCCGGGGAGGAGAATCGGCGCTTTCCCCGATTCGACTAAAGGCTCAGAATCTTACGATTTTTTAGCTGGACTATAGGCTGGCGGATTTTTGCCAGACTCGCGATAAAGAGGCAGACGGTCGAAATAATTGCATTTTCCATGTTGACAGCAAAGACTCCGCTCCTTATATATGCGCATCAGTCTCTGAATTTCGATCAGAGCTGAGGCGGAAAAGTGGCGTACTGCATTCAGTAAAAGGGAATCGCCCCTCAGAGACTGAAACCGGCGGAAGCGTGATCGATTCGAAGGCGGTTTTCTCAATCTCCCAAGTGCTCGGGACTTTTTTTATATGTAGGTACCGATGCAGTTTCTATGGAAGATCGTTCACCTCATTGATGCCCTCAACACCTGGGTCGGCCGATTCGTCGCCTGGACCACCGGCCTGGTGGTCTGCGTCGTTTTCGTCGACGTGGTGATGCGGTATGCGTTCAAAACAAGCTACGTCTTCACCCAGGAGCTGGAATGGCATCTGTTTGCATTTATTTTCCTGATGGGCGCCGGCTACACCCTGCTCAAAGACGGCCACGTGCGGGTCGACATCTTCTACCAGCGGATGAGCCCGAAAGCCCAGGCCTGGATCAATCTTATCGGCGTGCTCCTGTTTTTGATTCCCGGCTGCTACCTGATCATCGCCACGTCGCTGAAGTTTGTGACCAACTCCTTTTCCATTATGGAAGGTTCCCCCGACCCGGGCGGAATCCCCTTCCGCTGGGTTCTCAAGGCCTGCATTCCCGCCGGTTTTGTCCTCGTTTTCCTGCAGGGAATCTCCCTGGGCATCAAGAGCCTGTTTACCATCGTCGGTAAAGACATCGAATCCGAGACGGAGTCCTGATGGAGTATCTGCCCGCCTGGATGTTTCTGGCCCTGACCATTTTGTTGATGTTCGGTTTTCCGGTGACCTTCACCCTGATGGGGACCGCCCTGGTTTTCGGGCTGATCGGATTCGGCTGGTCTTTTTTCAACCTGCTTCCCTTCCGTATTTGGGGGGTGATGACCAATGTGACGCTCCTGGCGGTTCCGCTGTTCGTCTTCATGGGGGTGATGCTGGAGCGCTCCGGTCTGGCCGAAGAGCTGCTCGACACCATGGGGATGCTCTTTGGACGGATCCGGGGCGGGCTGGCCATCTCGGTGGTCGTGGTCGGGGCGCTTCTGGGCGCCTCCACCGGTATTGTCGGGGCCACCGTGGTCACCATGGGGCTGCTGGCCGTGCCCACCATGCTCAAGCGCGGCTACAACAAGTCGTTGACCACCGGAACGGTCTCCGCCTCCGGAACCCTGGGACAGATCATCCCGCCGAGCATCGTCCTGGTTTTGATCGGCGACATCGTGGGGGTGCCGGTGGGCGACCTGTTTGTCGGCGCGGTGCTTCCCGGTCTGGTGCTGGTGGGGCTCTACATTTTGTACATCATACTGGTTTCGCTCATCAAACCGGAGTGGTCGCCGGCCATTCCCAGAGAAGAGCTGGCGGCGATGTCCGGCTTGGACATGTTAAAGCGGGTGGGCCGGGCGATGTTTCCACCGCTGTTTCTCATGGTGGCGGTGCTCGGATCGATCTTTGCCGGAATCGCCTCTCCCACCGAAGCTGCCGCCGTCGGCGCGGTGGGGGCCACCGTCTTGACCATCGCCAACCGCAAATTTTCCCTGAAAATCCTGCGGGAAGTGATGCACACCACCCTGCAGCTCACCTGCATGGTGTTTATCATTCTCGTGGGAGCCGCGGCCTTCGGGCTCGTCTTCCGGGGACTGGGGGGGGACGGCCTGGTTCGGCACTTCTTAGGCGGCATCGCTGAAAACCACGGAAACCATTTCGTGCTGTTCATCGTGATGGCCCTGATCTTTGTCATCGGCTTTTTTCTCGATTTTATCGAGATCACGTTCATCCATGTGCCGGTGCTGGCCCCGATCATGATCGAATTCGGCTTCGATCCGGCCTGGTTCTGCATTCTGATCGCGGTCAACCTCCAGACTTCTTTTATGACGCCGCCCTTCGGGTTTTCCCTGTTTTACCTGAAAGCGGTGACACCTCCGGAGATCACCACCGGCCATATCTACCGCGGTATCATTCCCTTTGTTGCTTTTCAGATCATCGGCCTGCTGATCGTCGTCTTTTTCCCGAAGCTGGTCACCTGGCTTCCTGCCCTCGTCTTCGGCGGATGAGGCCAAAACACGCAGCGCAGTTTGAATGGGTGTCAAAGGATCGGACGAGCCTTTACCGAACGAGGCTCATTTTTTAAACCATAATCCGACAACAAGGAGGCAGAACAATGAAAAGACGTGAGTTCATCAAAAAAGCGGGTGCCGGCGCCGCTGCAGTGGCGGCATCGGCGATTGCAGCACCGAGTGTGATCGCCCAAAAAACCTATAACTGGAAAATGGTCACGACATGGCCGCCCAATCTTCCCGTCCTGCAGACCGGCACCGAACGCTTTGCCCAACGGGTCAGGGAGGCCACTGGCGGCCGGATCAACATCCAGGTGTTTGCCGGGGGAGAACTCGTTCCGCCGTTGAGCACCTTCGACGCGGTTTCCGACGGCACCGTGGAATGCGGCAGCGGCGCCGCCTACTACTGGGCCGGAAAGACGCCGGCCTGCCAGTGGTTCTCCGCCGTTCCCTTCGGCTTAAACGCCCAGGGCAACAATGCCTGGTTTTACAGCGGCGGGGGGCTCAAGCTGTGGGAGGAGGTCTATGCCCCGTTTAACGTGGTTCCACGGCCGCAGGGCAACACCGGCGTTCAGATGGGGGGCTGGTTTCGAAAGGAGATGAACACCATCGGCGACTTCAACGGCCTGAAGATGCGGATTCCCGGCCTCGGCGGCAAGGTGATCGCCGGCGCCGGCGGTACCGTGGTCCTGCTTGCCGGCGGCGAGATTTTCACCTCCCTTGAGCGGGGGGTGCTCGACGCCACCGAGTGGGTCGGCCCCATGCACGACCTTCGCATGGGGTTCTACAAGGCCGCCCCCTACTATTACTACCCCGGCTGGCACGAGCCCGGCACCACCCTGGAGGTCATCTTCAACAAGAAGGCCTATGATTCCCTGCCCAAGGACCTGCAGGCGGTCTTGGACGCCGTGGCCATGGAGACCAATCTCTGGAGCCTGAGCGAGTTCGAGGCGGGCAACGGCGCGGCCCTCCAGGAGCTCATCACCAAGCACAAGGTCAACCTCAAGCAGTTTCCGGCAGATATGATGGACGAGCTGCGGAAGCTGGCCAAGGACGTGCTGGAAGAAGAGGCAAATAAGGATCCCCTGGCCCGGAAGGTGCACGACGCCTTCAAGAAGTTCAAGGCCCAGGTGGGCGTCTGGGGCACGGTTTCTGAAAACGCATACTACAACGTGATCGCAGACAAGTTCAGCCTCAAAGGATGAATAATGATGCCGCCCGGCGCGCGCCGGGCGGCATCATTATTTATAGATGAAAACTGCAAAGCATTCCATCGACGGCCGTCATTACGCGGACCCGACGGCGGGTTTTGGCCGGCATCCGATCCGACACCCCTCGGTTCCCCCTGCCCAATACCGAACCTTTCCCCGTTTTTTGAAAACGATTGGCTGCAACCGGAAACGATCATGTTTTTCGTGATCGCTTTCGGTTGCGGTTGATCTCCAACGTGGCGCGGAGCCCCCGGTTGCGGACCGAATACCAGATCAGCCGCTTTCGGTCCATTTTGAAGAACCGCTTGCCATGTTTTCTCAGGGCTTTTTTGTCGATTTCGATGCCGAGGCCGGGCCGGTTCGGGACCTGCAGGCTTCCATCGTCGTGGTAGAAAGGATTCTCCAGGAGGCCGTCTCTAGCCTCCACCGTCCAGCCCGGTGGATTGATCGGATATTCCAGTTCCTTTTCAGCAGCAAAGCCGCTGGCGGCAAACAGCTGCAGATTGACGGCAAACCCGATTCCGTTGGTCCAGGTGTGGGGGGAATAGATCAGCCCCTTTTGCCGGCAGAGGCGGGCCACCTCCATGGTTTGGGCGATGCCGCCGGAAAAGACCGCGTCGGGTTGAAAAATTTTGTAGCATCTGCGATCGATCATCATCTTCAATTCGGGCAGCCCGCCGGTTTGCAATTCGCCGCCGGCGATCGGAATCCGGCTGTAGGCCGTCAGCGCCGCAAGGTCTTCGTAGGCGTCCATGGGAAGGGGCTCTTCGAGCCAGGCGACGCCCGCGTCGGCGCAGCGGTCGGCAAACCGGCGGGCCCGCGCCGGATCCCACAGAGGGGCGTCTGAAACGATGGTCACCCGCCAACCCTGATTGGCGTCCACCCCGATCTTCATCTTGTGGCCCATGGCGGCCGAGACCTCCTTGACCTGACGGATGTCTGCGATTTCTTCAAAATCATGAACCCTGATCTTGATGGTTCGGAATCCTTCAGAGAAGCGGGCCTCGGCTTCCTCGATCCGCTCGGCCGGAGATTTTACTTCGCCGGTGGATGCATACAGCCGAACGGTGCACGGGTCGCCGCCAAGCAGCGCGCAAACCGGTTTTCCGGCAATCTTGCCCTTGATGTCCCAGAATGCCGGCTCGACCCAGGCATTTCGCCACCCCAGATAGGAAATCTCCCGAATGCGCTGCTGGATCAGTCCGATGTCGGTGGGGTCCTCGCCGATCAAATAGGGACCCAGCAGCTCGCCGAGGCCGGCGCGCTCCCGGCCCATGGCCGGTCCGGCGCTGTATCCGACCACATTGTCATCGGTGGTGGCGCGCAGCAGCGTGAAGCGGTTTTCGGTCTGTGGAAAACCGGGAATCCAGGCAGGATAGAATGTGGCCGGCAGGGGGACGGCCACATGAAACAGTTCGATACGGCCTATCGTGGTCATGATCCGTCGGGCTCCTCGGATTTTCCGCTGCTTCGGACAGCGGGCAGATAAATATGGAATTCGGATCCTTTTTGAGGCGTCGACTCTACTTCGATATAGCCTTCATGGCCCTTGACGATGCCATATACCGAAGCCAGTCCCAGGCCCGTTCCGCGCCCCATTTCCTTGGTGGTAAAAAAAGGATCGAAAATCCGGTCCATCAGCTCGGGTGTCATGCCGACGCCGTTGTCTTTCACTGACAGCTTCACGTACCGACCCGGCCAGGGCCGGTAAGGCCCCCCTTTCATCTGCCTGTGGATCCGGTTTCGCGTCTCCACGGTGAGTCTTCCCCCCCCGGGCATGGCATCGGCCGCGTTGATGAACAGGTTTAGCAGCGTCTGCGTCATTTGGCTGCGGTCTGCCTTGACCGGCTTCAATTTTGGATCCAGATCGAGCTCGAGGGTGAGCTGTTTGCGGGTTCGGATAAAGGCTTCGGCAGTCTCTCTTACCAGGTCGTTCAGGTCGAGGCTTTTGATCTCATAGCGTCCCTTTCGTGCATAGCCGAGAAGACTCGCCGTAAGCTGCGCCCCGCTTTTGACGTGCTGCTGGATATTTTTCAAGAACTGGTAATGCGCATGATCGCAGGCAAGATCGTAGAGAAGAAGAGACACGTTGCCCTCGATGGCCATCAACAGGTTGTTGAAGTCGTGGGCGATGCCGCCGGCCAGGGTCCCGATCGCCTCCATTTTCATGGCCTGCTGGAGCTGGCGCTCCAGATCCCTTTGCTCGGTGATGTCCATCAGGTAGCCGCGAATCTCCAGCAGCTCGCCGCCGGGGCTGAACACCCCCCATGTGTTTGCCACGACCTGTACAGAAGAACCGTCGATCCGTTTCATGGTCGACTCGAGGCGCCGGATTCGAGCGGTTTGTTTCAGAGCATCTAGGAACTGCTCGCGGGGAAAGTCTTTCTCGTAAAGACAGCTCAGATCGATGCCCACCGCCGTTTCCGCAGAGGAGAAGCCGAAAATTCGGGCGAATTCCGAATTGCAGGCCAGAAGCGTTCCGTCGGGCCGGGAAATATAGGCGCCGGAAAGGTCATCTTCGAAATAGCTGCGATATCGCTCCTCGCTTTCCCGGAGTGCGGCCTCGGCTTTTTTTCGCTGTTTCAGCTCTTCTTCGAGAGCGGCCCGCAGCGTTGCGTTGTCCAGTGCGATGGCGGCCAGTTCGGCAAATCGGGAGACGGTATCCACCTCCTTTTGGCCGAAAGGACGGGGGGAGGCAAAGGTTCCCAACCCGATGATGCCGACCGTTTTCGAGCCGGACCGCAAGGGGATGCCAAAGACCGAGCGCAGGCCGGGATGCTGCCTCAAGAATCGTTTTGAATGCCCCTCCCAGAGCGAATAGTCCGGGACCAGAATCGGCCTTCCGCTCTGCCACACCTGGCCGGCGAGGCCTTCTCCCGGCGGCAGGCGAAACCCTACCGCGTCGCGCATGCGCCCCAGCCCCACGCGGATGTAGAGTTCTTTGCGCGCCTCGTCATACAGGTGGAGAAATGCATCCCCGGTGTCGGCAAGATCGGCGGCGCTGAGCAGTATGGCCTCCAGTAGCTCGTCGAGGCTCCGGCGTCTCAGCAGACCGGCCGCGAGTTCATGAAGCGCCTGTGCGTAACGGAGTTCGACTGCAAGTCCGTTCGCGTCGAGAGTCGGCTCTGTGTTTTTTTCCTTCGCCATTGTGTCTACCGGACAGGTCGATGGGGTTGATAAGGCGAAAAAGAGGCCCCTGGCTTCAAGGAATCAGGACGATCTGGCCGGCGGCGCCCGGCGCCAGGATTTTCCGGTGGGCTTCGGGCGCCTGGGCAAGGGAGAGTTCTTGACCGACCAGTGGTTTCAGGGTTGCCCTGGCCATACCCGCTCCCAGGGCCGCATGAATCCGTCGGAATTCTTCGGCGGAGACGCTGCCGAGCAGCATGCCCAGTATGGCGGCGTTTTTTTGCATGGCGTCTCTGGGATTGATTTCGACCGGGCCTCGGCTTCCGATGACGACGACTCGGCCGTTTGCAGCCAGAACCTTCAGGTCTTCGCCCAGATTGACATTGGCCAGCATCTCTAAAATCACGTCAACCCCACGGCCGTGGGTCCAGTCCATGAGCTGCCCCAGGTAGCCTGTACTTTTGTGGTCCATCACCAGATCGGCTCCCTGTTCGGCGGCTTGTCTGCGCCCCTGCTCGGTTCCCCCGGTGGCGGCAACCGTCATTCCGTAAGCCTTCGCCAGCTGAACGGCGGCCGTTCCGACGCCGCCGGTGGCCCCGTGCACGAGGACGATATCCCCGGCAAGGGCCCCTGCCCGGTGAAACAGTCCGTGATAGGCCGCCCCGTAAGGGACCCCCACAGACGCTCCCTGGGCATAGGAGAGGGTTTCGGGCAGCGGGAACACGCGGTCGCTGGCGCATAAGGCCTTGTCGGCGTAGGTACCGGATAAACTGCCGGCGCAGTATACCCTGTCGCCGACTTTCAGGTGCGACACCCCTTGGCCTACGGCATCGATTCTGCCGGCCCCGTCGTTTCCCGGGGTGTAGGGAAGATGGGGCCGGATGTGATACGTGCCCGCACGGATGTAGGTGTCGACCGGATTGACGCCGACGGCCGCAATCTGAAGCCGGACCTGGCCATCGGCGGGTTCGGGTTCTGAAACCTCTTCAAGAACCATCGCCTCTGGCTCTCCAAACTGGTGAACTCGAATGGCTTTCATAATGGACTCCTTAGGGATTGACGATATAATTTCGGTGACTTATCCCCGATTAACGAAAAACTCACCGCCGAGACGCAGAGGGCGCAGAGAAAACTCTCTTAAAATCTTCTCGCTGGTGCAGGTGATGCGTTTGATCTGACCATCGAGGGTTTCCAGTGCGGTGGCGGGTTCTTCAGTCATTCTGCACCCAATGCGGCACACGAACGCCCTGGATCGGCTTCCGGTCGGGAATAAAGCACTTGATGTCGAGCACCGGGCTGCCGTCCCGGGCGTCGATCTCCTCGACCTCTACGGCATCGGCCGAGACGGAAACGATTTTACAGCGGGTCAGAGCGATCAGGTTCGGCCGGTTGGGCGAATGGGTGGCAAACACCCCGGTCAGCGGGTTGGCCGAATTTTTCCGGGGATGCACCTGAAGGGTCCGGCGCTTTTCCGGTGTGTCGTTTTCGTGGAACCAATACAGGACGTAGATGTGGGAAAAGCCGTCCAGGCCGGAAAGGGCGTCCCGAAACGGCTCGAAGATTTCAATGACGGGCCGCTGACCGCCGCGGCGGACGACGCCGACCGGAAAAACCTGACACGACGACTTCGCTTCTCCCATGATAGTTCTTTCCTTACCCCTGGGAATCGTTTCGACCCGACCACCGACCCATCGAATTTTTGGTGAGGCCGCACCGGAAAACAGGGGGTTTTCTCTCCTTTCTGCCCAGAATACAGATAAACTGTCAATGTTTTAAATATATTGGGGGGCTGCCGGCTGCCATTGCCGAAACGAGCGATTCTGCGCCAGGACTTTGACCTGAATTTGTGGTATAGACAGGGTCGCCTGTTCGTTTTCTATCGGTGTGGGTTGCCGATGGGTTTGTCAAGACCGGGGTCGGCCTGTTCGGCAGCGGATGGCTGTGGCTGGTCCAAGAGCCGGAGGGGTTCGGCATTTTTGCCACCGCTAACGCCGAAACGCCGATGATCCACGGGAAGAGGTCGCTGCTCTGTGTTGATTTATGGGAGCATGCGTACTACCTTGATTATCTGGAGCGCAAGGGGGACTACCTGCAGGCGGTCCTGGATCATCTCATGAACTGGAAATTTGCAGAAGAAAACATGCGCAGATGAAACCCGATCGCAGCCAAAAACAGATTCTTGTCGTGGACAACCATCCGCTGATGCTGACTTACATGCGCCGGCTTCTCGAAAAGCGCGGCGACGCCGTGCTGACGGCTGAAGACGGATTGTCGGCGCTGAAGATCCTCAACGAGCATCAGCCCGACGTCATCTTCGTCGATCAGGTCATGCCGAACATCAGTGGAGACAAGCTGTGCCGGATCATCCGAACCCGCCCCAACCTGAAAGATGCCTGTGTCATCATTCTTTCGGCCATTGCGGCGGAGGCTGATTTTAATTTTGTCGAATTCGGCGCCAATTACTGCATTGCCAAGGGACCGTTCGACAAGATGTCGACCCATATCCTGGCCCTTTTGTACCGATTGGACGCCGAAGGAGAATGCGGCACATCGGACCGGGTCATCGGCCGGGAGGATGTCTATTATCGCCAGATCTCCAGAGAGCTTCTCTACTCCAAGAAGCATGCCGAGGTTATTTTGAACTACCTGTCCGAGGGCGTCCTCGAACTGACCTTGGGCGGGGAGATCGTCTACACCAACCCTACCGCTTTGCAGATGTTCGGCGTTGCAGAGGAGGTCTTGCTCGGTTCCCTGTTCCAGAGCCTTTTCAGCGGCAAGGCGCGGCAGACGATCGAGGCGATTCTGGAACAGGCTACCGATACCGGCAGGGCGTCCACCGGCGAAACTCCCATAGAGATCAAAAACCGACAGATGCGGATGGATTTGATCCGGATACAGGACCGGGCCCACCAGGCCGTCACCGTGATCCTGAGCGATGTCGGCCGGGAGAAGCGGCAAGCTGCCGTGATTCCCGCAGGCGAAGAAGAGTATCGGCCAGCTTCGGAGAAGTTGAAGGATCGCCACCAGCCTGCCTTGTCAAAGGAGGAACTTATTCGCTCCGAACGCTTGGCCACCGCCGCTCAATTGGCCGTCTCCATCGCCAACGAAGTCGAGCTGCCGCTGCAGACCATCGATTCGATTTTCAAGTCTCAGGCCATTCACCATCAGGCCGATGAAAGCCTGGCTTCAGACCTCAAGATGGTCGAAGATGCTGTTGAACGCATGAGGGATATCGTTTCAAAGCTTCTGGAGCTGGGCCGTTCCGGAGAAAAGGACCGGCAGAAAGCGGAGGTCAACCGGATCGTGGAAGACGCCGTCGCACGGGTCCAGGACGAGCTCCAGGAGGCTAAGGTGACTCTGGCGTTGAAGCTATCGTCAGGGCTTCCCGAAGTAGATGTTTCCTTTCGTCAGATGGGCCAGGCCGTGGAGAGCTTGATTCGCAACGCCGTCGAGGCTTTTTCCGGAGGTTCCGATACAAAGGAAAACCGGTCCAGACCAGACCCAGCCCGGCAACTGACCATCCGTACGGACCGGTCCGGGGGATATGTCCGGATTCGTGTCGCCGACAACGGACCGGGCATCGTCGAAGAAGATCTGCAGCGGATTTATGATCCTTTTTACACCCGGAAAAAAAGCAGGTGGCTCGGGTTGGGGCTTTCGATCAGTCATCGCATCGTTGAAGCGCATGGCGGCCGGATTTTTGCCGAAAACCGATCAGAGGGCGGAGTGCAGGTTTCCATACTGATTCCCTTCGCCTGAAAGAGGGGCGTCCGTGGCCTTTCTCATATCGGCATCGCTGACCGAGGAGCAAACTCGTTTTACGCAGTTCTTAAAGGACGAGGTTCTGCCGTCTCTGTCCTCATGGAACCGATCCGGCCGGATGCCGAAGGAATTCTTTCGGCAGATGGGAAAAGGCGGTTGGTACGGGTTCGCTGTTGGTACGGGCAGGCTCGAAAAGCATTCGGTGCTTCGCGAAGCGCTGCTCTCAGAGGCCTTGGCGGCGGTTTCCCCGGGCGTGGCCATTTCGGCCCTGGCGCACATCGACCTGGGATTCATGGGGCTTTTCATGTTCGGTTCGAAAGACCTGAAGCAGCGCTATGGTCCGGCGGTGGTGTCCGGAGAGAAAATCATGTGCCTCGGCAACACGGAGAACAGCGCCGGTAGCGATGTGGCCGGCATCGGTATGTCCGCCGAGCGGGTGTCAGGAGGGTGGCGCCTTGACGGAACAAAGGCGTTTGTGACCAACGGGGCGATCGCAGATCTTGCCGTAGTTACTGCCGTTACCGATCCAGATGCCGATCGAAACCGTCGGATTTCGATGTTTCTCGTTGATCTGGGCGCTTCGGGCATCCGCCGGAAAAAGCTCAACAAGGCGGTGTGGATTCCCTCCGATCTGACTCGCCTTCAATTTTCCGGGGTGTTTGTCCCGGACGACCATCTGCTGGGCCGCAGGGGGTACGGACTTCGCCAGATTCTTGAAGTGTTTACCCGCAGCCGGATTCCCATCAGCGCCTTGACCCTGGGAACCGCTGCCGGTGCTTTTGAATTGGCCCTGACCCACCGCCTCAAGCGCAGGGTGTTCGGTGAGCGGATCGTCGATTTTCAGGCCAAGGCCTTCGAAATCGCGGAACACGCAGCCCGGATCGAAGCCGCGCGTCTCATGGTCCACAAGGCATGTCAAACCGCCGACAGCGGCGAAGACTTCAGAAGCGATGCCGCCATGGCAAAATATGTAACCGTCGACATGGCCCGAAAGGTGACGGCCTGGTCTGCGGATCTTTTCGGCGCAGCTTCGGTCATCGCCGAGCACCCCATCCACAAATATCCGCTCGATGCATGGGCCTCCTCTATAGGGGAGGGCACTCAGGACGTCCAGAAGCTGATCATTTTTCGGGAATTGATGAAGAAAAGAGCCGATCGGAAGCGATAGATCAAGCTGCGGCGGTGGTCGCGCCGTCGAAGCCACCCGAACAGGTGTTTTTTTTTTCATATAGGGATTGTCAAAGCGCCCATCCATGGCCTTGAGTTCGCGGGGCGTCGGTGCATATCAAACTCTCTCAAAAGCAACGAAAATATTACAATCCCTATAATCCATGGTTGCGGCCGTACCAGAGGCGGCCCAGGATCTGGTGCAATTCGTATTCGGTGATCAGCCCCCGTTCGATCAGTATCCTGCCCAACTTTCGGTTGCTTCGCTGCAACGCCCAGAAAACGTCTTCTTTGGAAACGTACCCCAGCTTGACGAGCGCCTCGCCCACCCGTATTCCTTGCAGGGAGCGCTGGTAGTCAAGCGCCTGCTCCAGTTCGCCGGGGGCCAACTTGCCCGCCTGAAGCAGCATGTCTCCGATGCGCAGTTTCTGCTCGGAGAGGGCTTCGTCTAGTTCGTCGTGGGAAATAAACCCGCGCTTCACCAGAATTTCCCCCAGCCGGGGGCGAAACCAGGGAAAGCGGCGGATCCAAAGATAGGCTGTCTCCGCCGCATCGGCCGAAAGAACCGAAACGGTCAGAAACAGCATCATCAGGAAAGCGAAATTGAATGCTTCGCTCTCAAAAAGATCCGAAATACCGGCAGAATACGCCCCGAAACCGATGCAAGGCACCAGAAAGTAAGATATCCAGCAAAGGGTGAAGGTGACAACGATGAATTGCCATTTGGTCGTCAGGCGCATTGAAACCCCCAAAGATGGTGCCTGAAGGGTGCGCGGGGCAGCGCCATGAGCAGCCGTGAACCCTCATGGCGGTGGTTAACTCCGAGGCCGGATTCAGTCTTCGTCGAGAACCCTGCGCACCGTGAGTGCAAGCTCACTCATGACAACCGGTTTGTCCAAACAGGCGCGGATCCCGATTTTTTCGAATTTTTCCTTGTTGATGCCTTCGCTGAATGCTGTCCAGATGATCACTTTGGTATCTGCACGGGCTTCAATCATCTTTTTTGCAAGCTTGTCTCCTGGAATGACCGGCATCGCCAGGTCTGAGATGACCAAGTCGAAAGTCATGGGGTCTTGGCTGAAAATATCAAAGGCTTTTTCGGAGCTGTTCGAGGATGTCACCTGGTAGCCCAGATGCCCCAGCATCCGTTCGAGAATGGCCACAAGGGGATCTTCATCGTCAATGATCAGGATATGCTCTTTTCCTCCGGGGAGACTTTGGACGCTTTCTGTTTCCTTCCCTGGTTTTTTTTCAGAGGAAAGCGGGAAGAGGAGTTCGAAGGTCGTCCCCTCTCCAACGGCGCTGGAGATTTCGATGCTCCCGCCGTGGCCTTTGATGATCCCCTCGGCCGCGGCAAGGCTCATCCCCGTTCCGACGCCCCGTTTCTTTGTGGAAAAATATGGTTCAAAGATCTGTTTGATCGTTTCTTCGTCCATTCCGCAACCGTCGTCGACAACGAGGATCTTGACGTACTTGCCAGACTCGGAAAAGGGCTGCGGCCCTGAATCCTCACCGGTCAGGGAAACCACTTCGGACTCGATGCGGATCTTGCCGGACTCTTTTCCGATGGCCTCGCCTGCGTTTTGCAGAAGATCGAGCAGGATCTGGTGAAACTGCGACGGGTCGGCCGTGATGAAGGCGGTTCCGACGGATAAATCTTCTATGATTTCAATCTGTTCAGGAAGTCTTCCTCGGATCGACTTGACTGCCTGCCTGATGGCGGTGTTGCTGTCGAGCAGCACCTTGCTCTGTTCGCTTTGCCGGGTAAATTTCAGGATCTGCTCCAGGAGGTCTTTAGCCCGGCCGCCGGCCTTCAGAATTTCCTGGACATCTTCTCGAATCTGAGCGCTTTCAACATCCAGAAGAATAATTTCGGAAAATCCCATGATGGCATTCAGGATGTTTTTGAAATCATGGGCAAGGCCTGAAGAAAGCTGTGTTAGGGCCTGAAACTTTCGGGCCTCGACAAGTTCTTCATGCATCCGGCGGGTTTCTTCAGCCTGAAGCTTCAACTCTTCATAGAGTCTCGCGTTCTCGATGGCCATGGCGGCCTGTTCTGAAAAAATCGTCAACAACAGAGCGTCTTCTTCCGAGAATGTTGTGCCGTCTGACTTGTTGAGCACTTCCAGCACCCCGATGATCTTTCCCTTTGCCTTGAGTGGAACGGCAAGGATCGATCGAGTCTGAAATCCGGACATTTTATCGACACCGGGGAAAAATCTTGGGTCCTCTTCGACATCGTCCACGATGACGGGCCTTTCGTTTTCAACGACCCATCCGGCGATTCCCTGTCCTTTTTCCAGCTTCAGGTCCAGCAGCGTCCCTGCCTTTGGACCGGTAGGCACGCTGAAAAAAAGATCTCCGCTGGTTTCATCAACGAGCATGAGGGTGCTCGCCTCGGAGCCGGTCACCTTGTTGGCATTGTGCATGATCATGGAAAGAACCTCGGCCAGGTTCAAAGACGAATTGACCCGGGTTCCCATATCCATGACCGAGCACAAGGCCCTGCAATCGAGCTCGCAGTATTTCTGGATCATTTTGTTCTGGATGTTCAAGGCGTCCTTGAGCTGGTCTTCGGTTACGATTTTCATGTCCGCCAGGATCTGACCCAGAAGCGGGATGCGGTCGGTCCTGCCACTGAAGCGCGCTTCGGCCACCAGGCGGGATCTTTCCATTCGGTCGGGCAGGGTTCTTCCCTCGAGAATTTCCCGCTGACGCTGCAGTGCCTCTTTGACCTGATTGTGGGAGACCACCCCGAGATCTGCCAATATTTCGCCGAGCATCTTTTTGAGCGCCATGGGGCTATCCTTTCTTCAGAACCGTGTGCAGGGAGGCATTGTCGATGAATGATTCGAAACGCTCCCCTCTTAGAAAAATCGGTATTTCGAGAACCGATACATGAACTTTCTGCATTTATTGGCAGAAAAGAAACGATCCCTATCCTCCTTTTCGGTTACATGTTTGAAGGAAGATGGGATTGTGAGTCGTAAGTTTTCAACAATAGCTGAAAAGGAGATATGCAAGAATTATACCCTATACGTGATATTATAATTATATAATAATTCCAGTTAAATGAGATGTTCAGGTCGTAAGGGGATGTTGGTAATCTTCACGTTTTGACGGGGCTTTGGGGTGATAAAGATAAAAACTACAAAAAATGACGATTTGGCTTTGTGATGTGTCGTCCAGTCATATCATATTGAAAATTCATTATTTTGACGGAAACGGATCAAAATCTCAGCGATTTTGACGACCTCTTTTGGAATGATCGGTTAAGATCTCGAGTTCCGGGATTCATGACTCCGCGCAAGGTGAAACTGCCATGGAAGCCTCTGCCTGTTCAAGGGACGGGCTCCGTGTGGTGCCTCATCGTGCGACAGGATACGGAAGTCGTGTTCTGTGTAGAGCATAAATTTCGAAAGAAGTATCAGACAGCGAAATGGTCGTCCGTCCGGTTTCGCAGCGTCATGTATGCGGATCTGCATCCCTGGCTCCCGACGCAATGACGCCTTTCGATAGGGTCAGTCGGAAGGAAGGCAGGCCAAAAAGGGAATTCGAATATTTGACAATAGGTGATTAACCAGCGTAGATACAGTGTACAGAAAAGGCAGAACTAGGGGATGGAAGGCGGATTCCACGGTCTGGAATGATCGATTCGCCTTCAGAAAACCAGAACAGGGTTGTTTTGATTTTTACCTCCGGGGGGCTCGATGGGGCTGAGAACCAAATGGCAGGTTATGGTCGGTGCTTTTGCACTTTGCTGGGTGCTTTATTTCATGGTGCCGTGCATCGGGGCAAAAGATTGCTTTTCCCATGTGTCAGATCTTTTCGACAGCGAGGCGTTCAATCTCATCTTTCTCATGATCCTGTTTTTAGCGGTCTCCTTGTTGGCAGGGGATCTTGCGGACTTGGCCTATCGCTGGATTCGAAAAACGCGCTGGTTTCGTCCCAGGCTGGGTGAGATTCTCGTGGAGCGCGGGTTTATCACCCGCGCTGAACTCGAAAACGCCCTCGACGAGCAGAAGCTCAGGATCGGGGACTTGCTGTTGCAGGCGGGCAAGATCTCTCCCAAGCAACAAGAGAAGGCCGTCTCATACCAGCGTATTCATGAAAAAATGAGGATGGGAGAGGTGCTCATCGAACTCGGTTATGTTTCCGAAGACGATGTGAACGTGGCATTGCAGCGGAGCAACCGAAAGCTGGGAAGCATTCTGGTCGAACGGGGCCTGATCACCGAGTTCGATCTTCGGCGGATGCTGGGGCGGATGTGGTATGGCCGCTACCGAGGGTAGTCGGGCATGACGACTTCGTAAAAAGTCCGAAGAAAGGAAAAGAAATGCGAGGCATTTTTCTTCGCTGGCTTGCCCTTACGCTGGCAATTTTATTGGCGTCCCACCTGATCACCGGAATTGAAGCGTCCGGCTTTGGGGCCGCCTTTTTTGCTGCCGCGATTCTGGGCATATTGAATGCTTTTTTCCGACCCATTTTGATTCTCCTCACCCTGCCTATCAACATTCTCACCTTGGGCCTGTTTACCTTTGTGATCAATGCCATCATGTTGATGATGGTCTCCGGTGTGATCACCGGCTTTACCGTGAGAGGATTCGGCCCGGCACTGCTGGGGTCGCTTCTGATCAGCCTGGTGAGCTGGCTGCTGACCTCCCTGGTCAGCGAACGAGGGACGATCGAGGTGATCGATTTGCGCAGGCGGCGGGATGGCCGGTGGGAATAGGGGGCCGAGTCACTACCGAATTTGATCGAGGTTGAACCGGAAAACGGCTGTTGCGGCAATTTGCCGGCCGATGCTCATGGACGCCGTTGCCGCCGGTGAAGGGGCGTTCAGCACATGAATCGTGCGCTCGTCGCCGGAGATGAAAAAGTCATCCAGAAGCCGGCCCTCAGGCGCAAGGGCCTGAGCCCGGACACCGGCACCCCCGGGAGAAAGGTCTTCTGCGGTCACCGCCGGTACAAGATTTTGAAGCGCCCGCGCAAAGGAGGCTTTACTCACGGATCGAAACATCTCCCCGACGCCGGTTTTCCAGTACCGGGCGGCCAGACGCAGAAATCCAGGGTAGGTCAGGGTATCGAGGGTGTCTTTTAGGGAAAAATCGGTCTTTTTGTACCCCTCCCTTGCCAATGCCAGCACCGCGTTGGGTCCGGCCTCAATGCCACCGCCGATCAGCCGGGTAAAATGAACCCCCAGAAAGGGAAAGGCAGGATTCGGCACCGGATAGATCGGGTTTTTGACCAGGCCCTGGCGCGCCGGGGCGATCTTGTAATATTCACCCCGGAAGGGGACGATCCGGATGTCCGGGGCCAAGCCGCATTTTCGGGCGATGCGGTCGCACTGGAGCCCGCCGCAGTTGATCAGATACCGGCTTTGCATCGGTCCGGCGTTGGTGTGCACGATCAGGGCATCGGATCTGGATTCCATATCCAGAAATCGCCGGCCCGTGTAAATGCGGGCCCCGGCTTGCCGGGCCTCACGGCCGAATGCCCCGGCGACTTCGACGTAGTCGACGATCCCGGTTTCAGGAACGTGAAGACCGTCGACGCCGGTGACAAAGGGTTCGTATTGGCGAAGCTGCTGCGGTGACAGGCGGCGGACGCCTCGAAGGCCGTTGGCCTTGCCCCTGCCCTCCAATTCGTCCAGCAAAGGGATCTGTTCTCGTCGATACGCAACGACGATTTTTCCGCATATTTCGTGGCGGATATTTTTTTTCCGGCAAAATTCAATCAAGGCCAGGCGCCCTTCGACGCAGTTTTTCGCTTTGAGGGAACCGGGCGGGTAATAGAGGCCGGAATGAATCACTCCGCTATTGTTTCCGGTCTGGTGGGCAGCCAAGCGGTGTTCAGCTTCGATCAGCGTGATTCGAGCCCGGGTCTGCCTGGATAGCACCATGGCCGTGGCCAGCCCCACGATGCCGCCGCCGACGATGATCAGATCACAGGGCGTGCTCATGTACGCTCCTCTTTTCATCCTGATTTCCGAACTTATTTTTTTAGAGTGGGATCCGATAAAATGCAAGTCGATCCCGCACCATAAGCTGTGAAGAGCCACTGCGGCCCCCCGATGGGGAACGTTTCCGTTGCGAAGGGTCGGCCAACCAATGAGCTGGGAGGTTTTCATGAAAGAGAATCAGAAAAAGGTGGAGGGATTTCGTTTCCTTCCGCCGGGGCTGGCTGCCTGGATCAAGACTTTCATTCCGGAGCAAGACTACGATGGGGTGATTCCCTGGACGCCGCCTGAAAAGCCGCTTTCCGAATTGTCCTTTGCGCTGGTGACCAGCGCCGGTATCAGTTGTAAGGGAGATAAGCCGTTTGACATGGAGCGGGAAAAAAAAGATTGGCGTTGGGGGGACCCGAGTTTTCGAAAAATCCCCCGTGACGCCGCAGAAAACGATATCAGCGTCAATCACCTGCACATCAACACGTCCTATATCTGTAAAGATATGAACGTGATGCTGCCGATCGCCCGCTTTGCCGAGTTCGAAGCAGAGGGTATCATCGGAGGCCTGGCTCAAACCCATTACTCATTTTATGGATTTCAGTGGGAAAGTGACCGGTTTCTGGATCAGGCCATTTCGCCAATGGCCGAGCAGATGAATCAGGAAGGCGTCGAGGCCGTGTTTCTCACCCCGGCATGACCGTTTTGCTGCCGGTCCGTGGGACTGGCTGCGCGGTTCCTGGAAGAAAAGGGGTTTTCCACGGTGGTGTTGACCCCGACCTGGGAGTTTCACCGGGCCGTGGGCGTGCCACGCCAGGTGGCCATCGAGTACCCCTACGGGCGCCCGGTTGGCCAAGTGGGCGACGTGGCGGGGCAGCGGGCGGTGTTGCTCGAGTCGATCACTTTTTTACAAGAGGCCGAAAAGCCGGGTGCGGTTCGACATCTGCCCCTCACGTGGCCCGAACCGCCCAAGGACACCCATTGGCACCCGCCCGAGATGAGCCCGATCATCGCCGCCAACCTGGAAGAAATCAAAAAGGCGAGGAAGGGTTAAAATAAAATCACTACCGCGATTTTATAAGGGTTTCGCTGCGCGAAACAGATTGCGCAAAAAATTCCGGCAATGGCAAATGCCTCATAATTGCCTCCGAAGCAATTGCCCAGCCGGCACAGCTGTAACTGGCTAAACTGGCGACTGGCTAAACTGGCCAAACTGATCTACCACGTGAGGCTCATCATCGTGCAGTTCAGCCCGCTGCCAATCCCCATCAGGGCGATGTGATCGCCGACCCCGGTCCGCCCGGCTTCCTCGGCCTGGGCCAGGGTGATCGGAAGGGCGGCGGGACCGATGTTTCCCAGGGTCGGAAAGTTGAGATGAAATTTTTCAAGGGGCAAGCCGAGGGTGCGTGTCAGGGCATCCATGTTCCGCTGGCTCACCTGATGGGGAATGTAAAGATCGATGCGCTCATCGCTCCAGTTTTCCAGCTCCCGGCCCGCCTGCTGCCAGGTTTCGTGGGCGAGAGCCACGCCGTGGATCAGAACGCCGTGGGCATCGGCAATCATTCTGTCAGGTTGTCCCAGGCAAAGGCGGCTGTGCTGGGTGGCGGCCCGGGTGACCTCTCCGTTGATCACATGACCGGTCCGTGAATACCGCTTGTGGGTCAGGATCATGGCCACAGCACCCGATCCGAGGGTCAATGTGGCAAAGTTGTCCCGGAAATCCTTTTCCGTGGCATCGTCGGTTTCGAGTCTTTGCAGCGTGGCCTCCACCGCCTCCTGGGACCCTTCCCCGTCTACGATCATCCCGTAACGAATGATGCCCGCTTCGAGCATCAGGGTCATGGTGACCAGGGCGTTGACAAAACCGAGGCAGGCATTTCCGATATCGTAGTTGATGCAGGATGAAGACAGCCCAAGATTTCCATGGACCAGACAGGCCACTGACGGTTCGATGTAGTCTTTGCTGACCGAAGTGTTGATCAGACACCCGATTTGAGACGGATCGATGCCGGACTGTTCAATGACCTTGCGGGCGGCTGCGGTGGCGATATCGCTGGGCATGGTCCCCGGATCCCAGAATCGGCGCTCCAAGATGCCGGTCAGCCCGGCGATGGTGCCTCTTGGAATCTTCAGCCGCTGCATGGTCGAAGAAATCCGCTCCTCCATCGAAGAGGAACTGATGCGGTGGGGGCCCAGTTCATAGGCCGTGGCCTCAATCGTGACGTTTCCGGATTTCATGGCCGAAAATTCCTGATAAACTCGCTGTCGCGAATTCATAAATAGAGGGGTTAGATTCGATAACGGACCTGCCGCCGGTGTCTCGGCTGCAAGGCAGGCCGAAATAGATACTCCATTCGCAGTCGATTTTCAACCCGGGGTTCGGGACGGTCTGCAGAGGGTCTTTACGGCCGGTGTTGCGGCGGCTCGTAGTTAGCGATGTAGAAATCCTCGATCAGGCCCTTGGCCTTGAGGCGCTCGCCAAACGCCCGCGCCGCGTCCTTGTCCTGGAATCGGGAGACCCGGACCTGGTACCATTGCTTCTTCCCTCCGGAACTGGCCGTCCAGTAAACGTCCAGCCCCTGTTTTTCGAGTTCGGCCGCGTAGACGCGCGCATGGTCTTCTTGTAAGTACGCCGCCACCTGAATGGTGAATTTCCCCGTCGCCTTTGCCGCTGCCGCCGGCGTCGCTTCCTGCGGGGGTTTTTCCGACTTGAAGAGGTAGCCGGCAGTGTTCACCACGAGGATGATGGCAGCGATGCTGGCTGCGGTAAAAAATGCCCACAAGACTGCCTGCCGCGCGGCTGGTGTCTTTTTCAACCAAACCCAGCCTGTCGTTGCCAAGCGCACAGCAGAATAAAGCGCTTCTGTGGCCCTGCGGGAGGCCACGCCGGTGAAGTGGCCGAGTTGACGCCAAAGCCTCAGGTCGGATCGCTTTCGGTCTGAGGTCGGCATCGCCGCCTCTGTTTTCCTCTCGGAAATTTGAAAATGCCGAAGAAAAGATTCGATCCGATCCGGATCGATGTCCTCTATAAGCCGACGCCCGGCCTCGATCCACTTGCGATTCTGCGCACTGGTTTGAATCGATTTCAACGTGGCGGCGATGCCGGCCAGCAGCATCGATTGTTCCGGAACTATTTCTGCCGCGCGCACATAGACCGGCAGGGCCCACTGGTCGGCGCGTCCTTGTTCGAGGAACAGATCGGTTAGACGCTTGACCAGATCCGGGGAGGTGCCCGGGCCGGCAGACTCAATCATGCGGTGGTAGGCTTGAAGAGCGGAGAAATCGGTTCGCTCTTCCATCAGACAGTACCGGGCCAGCAGTTCCTGGATGGTCGCATTGTCCGGCTGGGCGTTGCCGATCCGGGCGGCCAGGCGCTGATCCTGTCTTCTGAGCCACCCCCGGCTTCCGGCCTCCCGCAGCCAGATCTCCGCCAGGGCATCATCTTCCGGGTGAAGGTCAAGATAGGCGGTGATAAATGTGCCGGAGACGGCGCGCTGGTCGATCCGGGCGGCATAAAAACGGGCCAGGTGGTCGGCAAGTTCACGATACACTCGTTTTCGGCCCCGGGGTGACAGCAGAAAGCTGTCAAAGGTGGATAGGGCTTTTCGATAGCAAGTTTCGGCCTCGGCAAGGCTGCCTGCGCGCTCCCAATCTTCGGCCTCATGCAGCTGGTGCCGCACGCTGCGGGTACCCAGGACGGTAAATGCCATCCCGGTGGCGAAGAATACCCCCAACAGGATCACTGCCGCCGGCAATAGGGTGGAGGCCGGGGTCAAGTCGCCGCCGGTCAACGGTGGAATCGACAACACCACCGCTCCGCCGAAGACGATGGCGATCCAGAGAAGGAGAGCATAATGTTTCAGGGCGTGAAGCATTGTCAGTTAGTGACCGGTTGTTGGTGTTTGCCGGGCCCAAGCGTTGCCGGCCCGGGTTCGGTATGCCAATGGAGTCACTGCTCCTCCTCCCGGACATCGACCGCCGGAGGCAAAAGACCAGGGGCTCCGAGAAGGCCGCCATCCGGGACCTGGCCCGGCCGCAGGGCCACCTTCTCGGCGCCCGGATCGGAAGGGCCGGCCGGCAGGCCGGTGATCGGATCCACGGTCGTAAAATGGATGTCGTCCGGTACCGGAAACTCCCGTGCCGGTTCTCCTTCAAAGGCCCTTTTCATGAAGTTTGCCCAGATCGGCGCGGCGCCTCTGCCGCCGGTAATCCCCCTGCCGTTGCGGTCCCGAAGACCGGCCTCCCGGTCGAAGCCCACCCACACCGAACAACTCAAGGTGGGGGTAAAGCCCGTGAACCAGGCATCGCGATAGTCATTGGTGGTCCCGGTTTTACCGGCGGCCGGCAGGCGGAAACCGAGGCGGCGGATGACCGCGCCGGTGCCGTCGTCGATAACGGCCTGCATCATATCCACCACCTGATAGGCGATTTCCGGGTTCAGGGACTTGCGGCCGGCGACGATCCGTTCCTGCAACACATGCCCGTAGGGGTCTTCCACCCGTTGAATCCAGAACGGCTCATGGCGGATTCCCCCGGTGGCGAACGTGGAAAAGGCCGAGGCCATCTCCAGGGGGCTGACCCCGGAGGTTCCCAAAGCCAAGGAGTAGACCGGCTGCAAGGGGCTTTGGATGCCGCATTTTTGCGCAGCCTGGATCACGGCTTCCGGGCCGGTCTGATCCACGATCTGGGCGGCGATGGTGTTGACAGACCGGGTAAAGGCACGCTTGAGGATCATCGGCCCCCGATTCCGGCGCGAAAAATTCTGCGGCTCCCAGTCCGGCGCGCCGGCCACCGGGATTCTGACCGGCCGGTCCACGGCGACCGTTGCCGGATTCACGTTTTCGGATTCAAAAGCGGCATAGTACACAAAGGGTTTGAAGCCCGACCCTGGAAGCCGCAGGCTGTAGACTGCCCGGTTGTATTCGGTTTCAGCATAATCCCGGCCGCCGACAATCGCCTTGACCGCCCCGGACCGGGTTTCCACGGCCGCCAGCGCTCCCTGGGGGCGTCTGTCCAATTCGGCTTCAAAGACCCCCAACTCCCTGTCGAGGGCTTCGAGTCCCTCCTGAACAGAGGCCACTGCCCATGCCTGAAGCTGGGGATCGAGGGTGGTAAAGACCTTCAGCCCGCCGTGGTAGACCACCTGGGCACCGTATTGCTCCTCCAGAGAGTCGATGACCAGGTCCAGGAAATAACTCCCGCTTCGGGCCGAGGAACGCAGCGGCTGAAGCACCAGCTCCTGTTGGGCGGCGGCGCGGGCCTCCTCGGGGGAAATATAGCCCACGTCGACCATTCGCGTCAGTACGATCCGCTGGCGCTGTCTTGCCCGTTCAAAGTGCCGGTAGGGATTGTAGCGGGTCGGGGATTTGGGCAGGCCGGCCAGCAGCGCCGCCTCCGGAAGGGTAAGGTCGGCCGCCGGCACGCCGAAAAAAATGCGGGCCGCCTGCTCGATGCCGTAAGCACCGACCCCGAAGGCAATCTGATTCACATAGGCCTCGAGGATTTCTTCTTTGCTGTAGCTGGATTCAATCTGCACCGCCACAAGCATTTCCTTGAACTTCCGGATCCAGGAGCGCTCGAAGCTGAAAAAGAGGTTTTTGGCGAGCTGCTGGGTGACGGTCGACGCCCCCTGGATTTTGCCCGGCTCCATCAGGGTGATCCAAAGCGCCTTGAGGGTCCGGAGCTTGTCGACACCGTGGTGGTCCCAGAAGCGGTGGTCCTCGGTGGCGATCATCGCATTGATAAAATGGTGAGAAACCCGGCTCAAGGGGACCGCCTCCCTGCCTCCGAGGACCATCACCCGCTGTCCGTCGGCGGCAAAAATTTCCGTGGGCGGGGTTTCGATAATTCGACTCAGGGGGTGGGGGATCTTGGGCAGATCCTCCAACGCGAAGAAGAAAAAACCGATTCCCGCAAGCGCTGCCACACCGGCAGACAGGATGGAAAGATAAAACAGGAGGCGAAGCTTCCGAAGCAGACCGAATCCAAAGCTCACGGCGTTCCTCCTGCCGGGATCTCAGCCTCGACGGACGGAAGGATCTCCCTGGCTTCCAGATCGAGGCGGAGGCGCCACACCGCCCAGTCCCTGGCCTGCAGGACCATGACCATGCTCTTTCCTTCTGATTCGAACTCCAGGCCGATGTCGACAAATCCGGTGAGGGCCTCGTCGGAAACCCCCACCCGGGTGATCGGCCGGGAGAGTGCCAGGAGCCTTTCCGGGGCCGGCAGAATGCTTCTTCGAATTTCCTCCGGCTGGTTTGCCAGGGCCTCGAAGAAACGATCCGCACGGTAGATTCGATTCTCCAGGCGCGGAAAGTCCTCCAGAACGCCCTCTGAAAAATCTTCCTGCTGCTGGAGTCGGTCGAGCAGTTCGGGAGGAAGCTCCAGCTCTTTAAGTACGCGGTTTTCCATGTCGAGAAGAAAAATCTTGATGCTCCTGCCGAACTTGCGGAAATAGGTGCGTTCCCACCGGCCGGAGCTTTGAAGACGCAGCAGCTCAAATGGCGATGCGATGTCCATGGCCACGGCAGCCGGCAGCTCCAGGTACAGGTCGCGGAAGTGAGCCGCGGAAACCATCACCCCTTGGGTCGAGGCCAGGGCTTCGGAGATCTGGGAAAGGGTTTCGGCCTCCCGGGCCAGGCGTTGTGAACTCTCCCGGTCGGTGACGATCTGCTCCAGGGTTTTCCGGGCGGTCAGGGTTTCTTTGCCCTTTTCCCAGATGGCCCCGGACTGGGGGCGCTGGCTGTTGGTCCGAGCCAGGTATGCGCCGAGCAGCTGTTCGACCCAGTCGAACCGGAGCTCGGCCAAGGCGAGGCTGTAGATGACCAGGGCGACCAGTATCGTTCGCAGGGAGAAAAGCCGGGAAAGCCAATCTTTGAAGTCTTGGGGTTCGGACCAATCCATGGGCGGGGAGATTAGCGTTTATCCGGCGTTTGGTCAAACAATGGCTTTTCCATTCCGTGTTCTTCTGTTATTCGGGGGATATCCGGCATCCAGCACCCAGCATCCAGGATTCAATGCGCCGGAAGAAAGGCCGAGAAAAACTCAAGAAATGGACTTCTGGTCTGCCGCCATCACGCTGTTTCTGATCATGGATCCCCTGGGGAACATCCCGATCTTCCATTCGGTGCTGGAGCACGTTCCGAACGAAAAAAAGATCCGGGTGATGGCCCGGGAGCTGGTCTTTGCCTTCCTGGTGCTGCTGGCATTTCTCTTTGCCGGTGAAACGATCCTCGGCGTGCTGGGTGTGAAGCGGCCGACTCTGGGGATCGCCGGCGGGCTGATCCTGTTTCTCATCGCACTTCGCATGGTTTTCCCGTCCCAGGGGCTTGCCGGCGGCGAAGACAGCAAAGACCCCTTCATCGTGCCGCTTGCCGTTCCCCTCATCGCCGGGCCGTCTGCCATTGCCGCCCTGCTGCTGCTGGCCAGCCGGGATCCGGACCGGATCTGGGTGTGGGCCGGCGCCCTGTCCGCCGCCTGGGCGGTTTCGGCCGCCATCCTCCTTTTGTCCAACCACCTGCTGCGGTGGATCGGTCCCCGGGGCGTCCGGGCCGCGGTCAAGCTCATGGGGATGCTGCTGATCATGATCGCGGTGCAGATGTTTTTGGACGGGGTGAAGGACTATATGGGATAAAGTCGCTGCAGCGATTTGATATGCGGTACTGCTGTTATGGATAACGTGGCCATCACCGGCGGGAATGGAGCGCATCGTAATTCCCGTCCAAGTGCATGTCATGGTGAGCCATCGGCGGCGTTCTCGTTTGGAATCACTACCACGACAGCACCGTCTCTTGTAAACATACCATGACCAGAAGAAATGGGGAAAATGAGTGCAGCGAAGTTGCCGACCGGTGCGGCGCGTTGTTCAAGTAAGCTGCTGTAAGCTGCTGCGCGGCAGAACCACATCCCACCCATTGATTTTTCTATAAGGCCCCCTCCCGGACAGAGTAAATCCTTCATCGCTATCCGAGCTTTTTAGCAATATACACACCGTAGCTGACATGATCCTTGTACATTTCGTAGAGTTCGATTTCCCGTTGCTCCGCCGCTGCGATTGCGCGTGCTTCTTCGCTGTTTCCATTCCGCGTCAGGAATTCCTCGAACCTGGCCTGCATGGGCCGGTAATATTGATCCATCCAGCAGTGTTCAGGTAACACAAAATATCCGACCGGCGAATAACCGTGCTTTTCAAGAATCCTGATTTTGGCCGAGGCCAAATCGATTTCGGGATACTCGCGATCCCAATGGTTTTGGAGTTCCGTGGGTCGGGAATCGGTAATCCATGTGATCTCAGAAGCAACCAACAGGCCACCCGCTTTGAGGTAGCGTCGCCAGTCCGCTACGCCCTTTTCAAATCCGATGTTATAGATTGCGCCCTCCGACCAGATGACATCCAATTCCTCGTCGGCGAAAGGCAGGTTATCCATTGAGCATGCAAGCGTCGAGATTCGGTCCGCCACCCCCATGCTTTCAGCTCTTTCCTCTAGCACGTCCAGAAAGTCCTGAAGGAAGTCCACCGCTGTGATCCGGGCATTTAAAAGTTTAGCAAGCACGAGGGTGGATGCCCCCGTACCGCAGCCAATGTCCGCAACATTCAGCGGCGCAATCCGGTCAACCATGGCCAGGTTGAGCGCTTGTTCCGTCTCGGCATCCCCGCCTGGTCCCTGCCGAAGGCCTTCCTTGTGCAAGTCGATCAAGAGTTTGAAATCATCCATACGATATAGCCATTGGGAAAGTTTTCGGTAAAATCCGAGCGCATCTTGAAGAAAGCGGAACAATCCTTCCAGATGCCGATATTCAGATTGCAGCCACAGCCATAGGCCATGATTTGGAGCTAATAGCCGGAAACCTTCGTCACTTCAGTAGGATCTCCGACTTGAGGCTCAATAATATCCGTATCTTTGTTTTTCACTGAATTGACAGCTTTTCTCAAAACAAGACAGCAAAGTGCCCCTGTGAACTTCGTTCCCTCGACCGTAAAATCGGACCGTCTTCCCAATGCATCCATTTCCTTGACGTTGAGAAAAGGCTCCTCGAACGAATGTAGCCACAAGAACGCAAGCCGCAAGGGTCCGAACCGGGCACGCACATCTTCGCAAACCACTTTCGGCATGTTGCGCACCAAGTCGTACATGAGGGCGTAGCCGCCAGCTTTGAGAACCCTATGTGCCTCGGACAATGCGCTGACTGGATCGTCCCAGTGGTGAAGAGACCCGGTGGAAACCACCCGATCAAATACCCCGTCGGCGAAAGGCAAGGCATTAGCGTCAGCCACCCGCAGTTCGATGTGGGTTGCGCGTCCGTGTGTTTTCACATTGCGCTGAGCCTGCACAATCATCGCGGGAGAAATGTCGACCCCTGCCAGTTTCGCCTCCGGAATTGTCTGACGAAGCGCCAAGAGAAGGTGGCCAGGCCCGGTGCCGATGTCGAGCAGGCACTGCACTGTTCCGTAAAGGGCAATGTCATTGGCCACCAGCTCGTAATGCCGAAGGAAGATCGTGGTGCTGCTCAGGGCATTATAGAGAACACTTCCCGGCCAGGGAATTCCTTCGGGATGAAACCGTTTCAAGAATTTTCGCCAACGATCGCCCATATTGTCCAGGCCAGCGCCGCCTGGGGCTTTCCGGTATGGGCACATCTTTCTCGACTTCTGCTCAATGCCTTTGGCCGATTTCGTCATTTATAACGTTGTAGTCCCCATAGCAGATATCAAACTCTTCTTCCACTCTTTCATCTCAACCCTTACGATCGGCTGCTTGAGGTGCCAAAATGAACGACTGAAATCGAACGAGAACCGGTGGGGTCGCATCTAAAATATGAACTGTTCGGCGCGGAGCCCTGCAAATATTGAATAATTAAGATGCGACCCCGTTGTCCTTTATTTATCAACGGCGTGGTTTCGGTGAGTGACATCTCATCCTAAGCGGACATCTTTCTCTTTTTTTGCCATGCTTTTCGAACTGTCCTCGATCCGATTATAGCGCCCGCCGCGACCAAGGCAGCCACAACAGCTAGCTGAAAAACGTTTTGTTTGCCCTTTCCGGTAACCTTTTGCCTCCACGTCGGTTCCCAATTCTCATTAAGAATCGAATACGACAGCAAACCCTCGTAATCTCTATCCCGTAGCAGAAACCGTGATGGTCTGAAAACAACACCGTAGGTGATGGTCCTGCCAACAGGGACAATGAATCCATTCGGTTCCGTGAAGGAAAAAACGATTGGAATGCTCGATTCCACCTTTACCCGCACCTCGGCATTTCCGGTGTTAGAAATGCGGACCTCTTCAAACGAGCGCCAACCGCCCATCGTATCTGGAAAGCCTATTGCTGAAGGCGTAACCGAGATGGCGCGGCGAAGTTCTTCCCCCCCACCTCCGGGGACCTCTTCAGGGGGTGCGCTTGATGAGACCCCCGAGCCGATTAACCTGACAGTGATATTCTCCTGGTTTGGGTCGTTGGTTTCTGCCACTAAATCGCTTGTGATTTCATTTATTTCGTCGGGAGTGAAAGTCAGCTCTACAGATGCGCTGGTGGAAGGCGCAACCGCAAGGCTGGAAGACGATGCAGTAAAGCGGTGGTCTTCAATGGTGATGTTATCAATCATCAGCACTTCCGCACCAACTAAAGCGCCGTTTCGGAAAACGAGAGATCGGCTGCTGGAAGAACCTACTGATACATTACCAAAATTCATGGCCTCGGGATAGCTCGCAACGGCGGGCGTACGGTTTGCGACCCATATCGTCGGTGTCGTCACCGACGAGATATCCAGTGCCGTGGGAATTCCCGCAAGCTGACTGGGGTTGGTGCCCGTTCCGTGTTCGAAAGTTGCGCTGTGGTTGAGGACCTGCACGATGCCTGTCCCGTTCTGGTTCGCTGCGACCCAGACCGTCGGTGTCGTCCCAGGTGAAGCCGCGATAGCCGTGGGAATCCCCGCAAGCTGAATGGGGTTGGTGCCCGTTCCGTGTTCGAAAGTTGCGTTATGGTTGAGGACCTGCACGATGCCTGTCCCGTTCTGGTTCGCTGCGACCCAGACCGTCGGTGTCGTCCCAGGTGAAACCGCGATAGCCGTGGGAATCCCCGCAAGCC
>Ga0272443_10000724_pt1 | contig 56448 bp, 51 predicted proteins | sample SSMAcet12_FD_193581 | JGI IMG/M metagenome (GOLD analysis project Ga0272443, IMG submission 193581) | Marine sediment archaeal communities from Little Sippewissett salt marsh, Falmouth, MA, United States - SSM-Acet-12 | ecosystem: Environmental > Aquatic > Marine > Wetlands > Sediment ... | reverse complement strand
ATAGGGGATCAATCCCGAGAGCATCTCCATTTCATACGAGACATCCCCTCCATCCGTATGTGTGAAGAGCGGCTCGGGTAAGCGGGGCATTACAAGGATGAACGGGCCCCACAAACCCTGATCAACCCCTGCTTCCACGACCTCATCTGCCCCCAACTCATCCCAATGCGATTCGTCCATCATATCTCCGTGGAGCAGGAAAACAACAGGATACTGGTCCTGGGATCGATCGTAGCAGGGCGGGAGATAGACGCGGAAAGGCACCGGTTCTCCAAGCAGCGAGCTTGGATAGGTTGCATACTCGATCCATCCCGAATCACCGGAACAGGTGCTGTGTGCATAGCCCTGTGCTTCGGCCATGCTGAAGAGTGCAGCATTGGAAATCGACATGGCATGTTCCGTTGGTGTCGCAGCCCCGGTCGCCATCACGGCACCTTGAGCACCAGCATCTGCCACTTCAGCGACAGGCGGCATGCCATAATTACGAGAAATGCCTGGGGCACTTAATACACTTGTCTCCGATGCCCATAGCCCCAGCACACAGAATCCGATGAGTCCGACACATATCGCCAAGATGCCGGCAATCAGGATCATCCTGGAAGGACGATGAACATCCAGATTGTATTGTGTTTGCATGCCCCTATGTCGCCCTTTCTTTGTACATCCTTTCATCGTTATCGTCGTTTCTTCCGTTCGAATCCATAAAGTCCCCATAAAAGCTACAAAACGCCTGGTCGGCGTCGTGACGAATGGAATCAAATAGCGGTCCGATGCTCGATGCACCAGACCGCCATGGCTTGTTGAGGGTACTTGATTATGCCGGTACGATTTCGCGCGCGCTCACACTGATTTCCGGTGGCTGCACAAAATGCTTTTTAACCGCACACAGTTCTGCAGCCCGCACAATTGCACTGTGGTATTTTTGTGGCACTTCCGGTGGGAGATGTACGTCTAACTGGATGTGCTGCACCATGCCTGTAAACGGGTTAGCCTCCAGACGTTGGACCAACCGGACGTTCTCGGTGGGCAGACCCCGCTGCCGCAGAAAGCCCAGAACATAGATTCCTGCACAGGTTCCAATCGAAGCCAGAAACGTGGCAAACGGTGTTGGTGCAGAACCCGGCGAGCCATCAGGCGATGGCTGATCCGTTTTCACTACATAGGATCCAAAAGAGGCGTCCACTCGCGAGCCGCCCGGGAAGGTGATTTCCATATCCATACCAATACTCCTCCAATACAGTCTCTACATGTTTGGATGAGAAATGGATGGATTCGTTACATTGCATCTTCCACCGGGAATAAAACCGGGGCGGATATCCGCCCCGGAAGAAATGTTGAGCACTGTGTTGTCTAATAGAAACCAAACAGACGCAGGGGGGCATACAGAATGTTGGGGTAGTATGCATCCATGAACCATCCGACGACAGCGCAGATGATGATAATCACCACGCAGCCCACGCCGGCATATACCCAACCACGGCGCTTCTTGGACGGCCCGAGGTCCGCTGGCGCAGCCGGCTCACGGTAGGCTGGGGCAGGCGCGGCGGCAGGCTTTGGTGCTTCTTTCTGAGTGGGCGCAGGCATGGGCTCTACCGGCTTTGCCACCGTCGCCGCCGCAGATGGGTCTGCTGCATCAAACGTCAGGGTGATGCTCTCGCCAAGCGAAACCAGATCGCCGGGCTTGAGCAGCCGGGGGCCTGCAATGCGCGTGCCCGCGATATAGGTGCCGTTGGTCGATCCGAGATCCTCGATCACGTATCCTTCAGGGGATTTTGAGATACGAGCATGCTGACGTGAAATCTCCGCATCGCCGATGACGATGTCATTGCCGACATCACGCCCAATGAAACTGACATCTTTCGTCAGGTCATATACCGTGCCAGGATTGGGACCTGTACGGAGAATAAATCGATACGTAGAGTTCGTCATGACCGCCCCTCCCATTCGTCAGCGATAACAACGCTAGTGTACAGGTGCAGCAGAGTGAAGTCAACTCATCCTGCTTCTTGAATCGGACTCACTTTAAGGCGAAGTCCATCTCGGCCGGTGACGCGAATCCGCTGACCAGCTTGCAGGGGAAATTCATTCCCTTCCACCTCCGCGCTCCACTGCTCACCGGCGATCTGCACCGCGCCGACAGGATCCAGATCCACCGTCACAGTTCCCGTTTTCCCCATCATCGCTTCGATGCCTGTACGTACGGGCTGAAGCTGAGCCCTGATGGCAAATGCAACGATGGTGAGGAAGAACGCAGCAGTGGCAAGAGACGTGCCCACAACAAGCGGGATGGATACGCGCTGAAAAGAAGGTGTTCCAGGTGAATTGAAAAGCACCAGCGAGCCGGCAATAAACGCACCCAGACCGACGATCGTGAGGGCACCGTGAGTCGGCGCTTTCACTTCCAGAAAGAACAGCACGAAAGAAACCAGCATGAACACCAGGCCAAACCAATTGACAGGGAGAATGCCCAGACCATATGCGCCCAGCGCCAGGCTGGCGACTCCCAGGAATCCAGCCACCCAGCCACCCGGATGTGACAACTCGATCAATAATGCCTGCACGCCGATGGTCAGCAGGAGAAATGTGATATTCGGGTTCGTGAGAACCTGCAGCACTCGTTCGATCGCGGATTGTTCAAGTGGCAGCAACGACACCCCTGCTGTATTCAGTTGACGCTGCCCATCGGGCATCATCACCGTAAAGCCATCCATCTGCGCAAGCAGATCGGTCAGGTCCTCTGCAATGAAATCCACCAGCCCCACATCCAGCGCTTCTTCTGCAGATGCAGCCCGCCCCAGTTCAATCGTCTCTTCCGCCAGCAATACCGCATCCTCGCCTCGCCATCCGGCAAGCGTTCTCACAGTCGCCTTGAGAATTTCCATCGTCTTGACCTCGAGCGTCTCGTCGAGGTCTTCACCCTGCAGGCCAACCGGACTTGCAGCTCCAATCACGGTCTCGGGGGCCATCGCTGCGACATGCCCTGCCAGCGTGATCACCGTCCCGGCACTTCCTGCCGCCGCGCCGCGCGGCGCAATGTACACGATGACGGGGACGTCGCTGCCCCGGATCGCCTGGACCATGCGCGTCATCACATCCACCGATCCACCTGGCGTGTCCAATTGCACGATGAGAAACGGCACAGAATCCTGATTTGCCCGCTCGAGACCTCGCTCGAGGTATTCTCCCATAGCCGGTGTCAGGGCTCCCTCTATCGTGAGCACCCGCGCCACATCCCCGCTCTGGGCAAAACCGGGCCCAGGCATGCAGATTGCAACACAGAGAAACAGGAAAGCCAGCAATCGGAAATGTCGCATGTTCGCCTCGTGAGGAACTACAACCCGATTATAGATGCAGATCGCAGAGCGTTCTACCCGACTTGTCCCTCTGATGGTCTGCCTTATAATGACAATATGCGGGAAGGCATGCGCCGCAGCTTTGATGACATCGGGAGCCGATATGCGAGTCATTGAGCGTTCAGAATTTAGCGACGAGGAAGGCAACATCTCGCTGGAAGACCGTCTCGAAGGGACACTCCGTCATGGATTCGGATGGTACGGCGAGATGCAAGCCCAGCAAGAGGTCACCGAGAGGCTACAGAACGCGCTCGGTCCTGAACACACGCTTGTACGCAATACCGTCATCCCCGGCACGACCCTGACCGTCCCCATGGTTCTCCTCAGCCCCCAGGGCGTCCGCATGATTGTTCCAACAGCGGCGCGCGGCATTTACCGTGCCAAGGGTGAAGAGTGGCTGCGCTTTGACGGACGCCGGCGACGGTTTAAACGGTCGAACCCCAACCTGCAGTCACAGGGAGTGATGCTGTCCCAAACACTGCACAAGTATTTCCAGGACCAGGGCTTCCCGTTGCCGGAAATCGAAGCGGTGCTCATCTTTACCAACCCGCGCACGCATGTTGATACTGCCAGGCCGCGCGTCCGGATTGTCCTCACAGACGCCATCGACCACTTTGCTGCCAATCTTCAGCAATTCCAGCCCATCATGGATCAAGAGGACATCCTCGCGCTGGTGGGCGCACTTGAGCACGTTCAAGCCGAGGAGCCTGTCCCCGAGCCGGTTCGGGTGGAAGAACTCATCGTGGAAGAGCCTCCCCCGCCGCAGGAAGCTGAACTGCTGCGCGGCCCCACAGCCGACACCGATGCCTTCATCCTGGAACAGACCGATGCCGTCAGCTCGCCTTCGGCCATCATGCAATTCATTGCCCGTATGAATTTGAACCGGAAACAGTGGACGCTCCTGATTGTGATGGCTCTGTTCGAATTCGTCGTCATCATCGTCCTGATCATGCTCGTCCTCGCAAACACCCTGTACGCTTGATCCACATGTAGGTGCTCATTGGACCCCTTGCTCTCCATCATCATCCCGGCTCACAATGAAGAAACCCGCCTGCACGGAACGCTGCAGCGCATCCTTGCCTTTCTGGAGACGCAGTCCTTCTCCGCAGAAGTGATCATCGTTGAAAATGGTAGCAGCGATCGTACCGCAATGATCGGCGGGGCGTTTGCAGCCGAACACCCTCACATCAAACTCATCACTGAACAGAAGCCGGGGAAAGGTCGCGCAGTCCGCCGGGGCATGTGTGCTGCTCGGGGCACCTATCGCTTTATCTGCGATGCCGATCTCTCCATGCCCATCGAAGAGGTCACCCGCTTCCTTCCACCACAGGCCCCCTCATACGACATTGCCATTGCCTCGCGGGAAGTCGCCGGCGCAAAACGCTACAATGAGCCCTATGTACGCCACCTCATCGGCCGCGCGTTTAACTTACTCGTCCGCACCCTTGCCGTCCATTCCATCCATGATACTCAGTGCGGGTTCAAGAGCTTCCATGCGAATGTCGTTGAAGATCTCTTCGGTGTGCAGTTGCTGGATGGATGGACGTTTGATGTCGAAGTCCTCTTCATCGCACAGCGGCGCGGCTATCACGTCCTGGAAATCCCCATCCCCTGGCATTACTTCCCCGGCAGCAAGATACACATCCTGCGCGATTCCATCAATATGTTCCTGGACCTCTTCCGAATCCGCAGGAACTGGCGCAAGGGCCTTTATGCACCACGCCAATAAGAGTACGCCTCCTCCGACATCCACCTACGAATTCCAACTTACATCTGCCGGCATGGGGCCGGTCTGTGGCCTTGATGAAGCCGGGCGCGGCTCCTGGGCCGGTCCGGTTGTAGCCGCCGCCGTCATCCTGCCTGCGTCGGCGTCGCTTCTATCACAACTGAACGGTGTCCACGACTCGAAACGTCTTACTCCGCTTCAACGCGAGAAATGGGCGCTCGTCATCAAATCCATCAGCCGCACCTACGGTATCGGCATGGCCACCAATGAAGAAATAGACAGGATGGGCATCGTACCTGCAACGCGCCTGGCTATGGCAAGGGCCATCCGCCAACTCACCCTTCCACCGGCGTACCTTCTCCTTGACTACATCCTCCTCCCGGAATTCGATACACCGCAAACCTCGCTTCCCCGCGGCGACTCCAAAGTCCTCAGTATCGCTTCCGCGTCGATCCTCGCGAAGGTCACGCGCGACCACCTCATGATCGATCTGGGAAGCACCTACCCTGCTTACGGGTTCAGCAAACACAAGGGGTATGGGACCCGGTTGCACAGGGAGCAGCTCCAACGCCATGGTCCATGCGGAATTCACCGGCGAAGCTTCTCGCCCGTGAAATCACTCTGTTCCTGAGATACAAACGTGGAAGACTGAACCCTGTCCAGGGGGTTTCTTACGGGTTGCAGCCCTACTGGCTTCGAAGGGATGCCAGTTCTGCCTCCATTGCGGCAATCTGTGCGGAGAGGTCTCGCGCAAGCTCGGCGAGCAAGTCACGTCCCTGCCGCCGCGCCATGGAGGTATCCAGCATCAGTTGAACCAGGGGTGAAAGGATTAAATCCTGGAGTTGAGTCTCTGCCCGCGCAATGGCGGCATCCAACTGGCGCAGTTCGGCTTGCATCGCTGTGATAATCTCACTGCGTGATTTCGCGGGTTCAGGCTCAGTTTGATACGTCTGCTGCTGCAGAATCGCTTGCAGCGCAGCCATATCTTTCGCAGCATAGGCGTTGTTAATGTCCGCCATTTTACGCTCCCGGCGCCGCTTCTCCAGGGGGTCCGTAACAAGATCCGGGTGGTAGAGTTTGGCAAGTTTTCGGAAGAGCTGCTTAATATCAACGGAAGGCTGGAGGGGCGGCTCCTCGACCGGCGGTGGCTCATCAATCCGGCCCGAACGCTTCCAGGTCTTCTCGAATTGGTCGATGACATCAACGAGCGGTTCCCTGTCCCCCCATTGAGCTTTGCGCTCAGCCTTCCGGCGCGCATCCTTCAGATCCATTTGCAGGTCCTTGACGCGCCGTTCGAGGGGGCTCACCTGTCGATCGTACTCAAGCTCAAAATTCCGCAGGTTGATCCGTGTATCGGACAATTCCAGTTCGAGATCCGCAAGACGGTCCTTACGTTCCGCAATCTGCCGCTCAAGGTCCTTCAACGTTGGATCTTGAGCGCGATTGATCGCATCGCGCAACGCTCCGCTCCTTCGCCTGCCAAACACATCCCACCTCGTCATCCGCTGTGGCTCTACCAGCCGCAATCGATCTCAGACAGACTGATATGAAGAGTATACCGAATTCTATTCTGGAATCATAAATCGAGAAGGAGGTCCCAATTAGCTGCTGGAGACAGGTGAAGGGAGAATAAACGACTGATCCCCTCCAGCTTGCTTGGCCTTCATTTCGGCCAGATCGATGGCTTCCAGCATCTCCCGGAGTCCCCTGGCGTTATCCGGATACGTGCTTCCCCCGATGCTGACCTTGATACCTGTGGGATGACCGTCCTCGGGCGTATATGGTGCTTCTCGAAGGGCGTGCTGCAATTTTTCAGCTACACTGGGAAGCATGCTGGGTGAACAGCCGGGCAAGACGACGGCAAATTCATCACCACCGATGCGCGCCACCCAATCCACGTCGCGGAGATTTCGCTTCAAGACCTGCGCTGCGGTGATGAGCAGCCGGTCACCGGCCAGGTGTCCGAATTGGTCATTGATCGGCTTGAGCCGATCGATGTCAATCATCAACACACTCAAGGGGTAGTTCAATCTACGGGCGTGCTTGAGCTCGGTATGGATGGTTTGATTGAAGAAATTGCGGTTATACGTGCCCGTTAGATCATCAACCACCGCCAAATGCTGGACTTTCGAAAACAACTGGGAATTGGCCACAGCCAGGGTAGCCACCTGGGCAAGGCCTATCAGGAAGTGCAAATCGTCTTCGTCAAAGTGTTCCGGCGGGGCACCGATGAGCAGCGCACCGATGGACTTTCCCTGGAGGATTAGCGGCGCACAGATCACACTTTCGTCCTCCGGCGGTGTATCAGGGACATGCTTGCCCTGAGGATCATCGATGACATGCTTGAGGAGAATGGGGGTATGTGTTTCGACCACCTTCCCGGTGATTCCTTCTCCAACCTCCATCTCGAAAGCCAATAACTCATTCTCATATGGCCCCGAACTCGCGACGGGATGAAGTGTCTTTTGATCGTCATCCAGCAAGAAAAGCGTGGCATCGGTTGCGTGAAGTAAATCAAGTGCATTGCGGACGATCGCTTCAAGCGTTTCCTTGAGATTCAATTCGCCCAGGAGATCACGATGCACCTTCAACAGGAGTCGCTGCTCTTCAGTTCGACGGGTCAATTGTTCTGCCACCCGCACATGATCTGAGACATCCCGGGCGCAGCCCTCAACACCGGCGACATTGCCCGAATCGTCAAGGGCGCTTGTGAACGTCACCTCCACCCACAGTTTCTTTCCATCAGAGTTCATCACTTCAAGAGGAAGGCTGACGCAAGCATCGGGATCCGTCTCAAAGAGTTTGCGAACCGTCATCAAGTCCTTCAAGCCTTGTTGCGTGAAGAACTGCTTCCATGCCCCGGGTAACCCCAGTATTTCTTGCCGACTTGTGCCAGTCAACGCGAGAAAGCCATCATTCACCCAGGAAAGACCCGCTTCATAGGTAAGTCGGAAGAAAGCATCTCTCGAAAGGATGGCATAGCGTTGATTATCAATTGGGCTCATGGGTCATTCCTGATTACACAGCCTCACGAATAATGAACTAGTATACCAGTCAATAAACGAGCGTCCACTCTCATGGATCCAAAAAAGAGAAGCGAGGCGGCGGCAGCCCTCCTCGCTTCCCTGACCACTCAGAATGAGCAGTCGATGTGTAGTGATGGTACTCCGATAGCCACCTCCCGGGCACGTCACTGCTGCTTGCAATGAAATCCGAGATGCGTGCTCCTTCAATCGCATTATAGAGTTCAACCCGCCTGCGCGGGTTGAACTGTAAGGTATTCGTAATGAGGATGGGATACCGCGATGATGGGTTGTTAGCGGAGGGAGCGCGGCGAGTTACGGGACATGCGAGCCGCATAGAAGCCCAGCCCGCCTGCTCCCAGCAGAAAGACCAGGCCTATCAACCCCAGGAGCAAGGAGTTCCCACCGCCGTCATCGGTTACGGACACAATGCTCGAATTGGCTTGCGCGCCGAATTGGACATAGGCGACATCCCCGGGGGCGAGGCTCACAGGAAGATTCATGACCGTCGTGGGGATGTAATCCGAAGGGACAGCGGCACTGACATTGTATTCGCCGTGCACGAGATCCGAAAAGCAATGCCCATCCTCGGTTGTGTCCGTGGTGTGATCACCAAGCAGTACGCCTGAAGCCTCGACCACGCTGACCTGTCCGCCGGCAAGAGGCAACTCCCCTTCATCAAGTCGGGCGTTTCCATTCTCGTCAATAAAGAGCAGCACACAGATATCGCCCGTATCATAGACCGGCGTCTCGGCTGGAGTAGGAGATGCCTGCGCCTCAACTTCCGTCTCGGTTATCGCAGTGGGCTCAGTAGGTCCTGCGAACCCCAGCAGCAACTCCATCCCCGGTGAAATGAAGTCCTCCGGCTGGATGCCGTTCAATGCCATCAGTTCTTCAATGGTGATTTCCGCCAGCGCCGCAATACGCCAGAGGCTGTCCCCCTCCTGCACGACGTAGATAATCTGGCCGTCCGCGCGCGGCGTCGGTGTGGGGAATGGGGTCATCTGAAGGGCATGGTCACCGCTTCCTGCCGCGTAAGCAGGATAAACAAGGCCTAACGCCAGAGTGGCCATGGCAAGCCCAATCACGAGCAAGGGGGTAACAACCAGCTTGGTCTTCATGGTCTTGACTGCATTATAGCCGTTCCAACTGCTCAGAGGTAGGGGAAGAGAGAAGTCCTTTTTATGGCAATCCATGCTCTAAATGGAAAGAGCCTGCCTGTTCTCTGATGGAGACATGTACTATACTGCTCGCGGAGGTTGCGTATGCCGCTTGACATCATTATCGGTGCCCAGTGGGGAGATGAAGGCAAAGGCCGGATCACCGACTTGCTTGCCGCCGAATCGGACCTCGTGGCGCGCTTCAGCGGTGGCGATAACGCCGGTCATACGGTCTCTGTAGGGGCGCAGCAGTTCCAGCTTCATCTCGTTCCCTCGGGCATCATTCAACCGCACACCATCTGCTTGCTTGGCAACGGCATGGTCATCAACCCTGCAACGCTGCTGGCTGAGATCGACCATCTCAACCGTCTTGGCATCGATGTGTCACCTGCCCGGCTCAAGCTCTCTCCTGCAGCGCATATCATCACGCCCGCTCATCGGGAACTGGATGGCGTTAAGGACCTCCTGCGCGGCGATCATCAACTCGGCACCACGCGGCGCGGTATCGGGCCATCCTATATGGACAAGGCTTCACGCTCGGGTATTCGTGCAGAACTCATGCATGATCCCGATGCCTTTGAAGCCGCCATCCTGTCGAGCATGGAAGCATCAGCCCGCTTGCTTGATGTGTTATACGAGCATGACTGTCCTGACCCGGTTGAAACGGCCAAAGAATACCGAGCCCACGCAGAACGTCTTCGCCCCTACCTCGCAAACACAGGCGCCATTCTTCATGATGCACTGGCTGAAGGCAGGCAGGCGCTGGCAGAAGGCGCCCAGGGAACCCTCCTTGACCTCGATCACGGCACCTACCCCTACGTGACAAGTTCCTATCCCACCACGGCAGGCGCCCTGCTTGGTCTCGGTGTCGGTCCCGGTCACTTACGTCGCATCATCGGCGTGGCAAAGGCATTCCAGACCCGAGTGGGTGAAGGACCCTTCCCAACCGAATTGTCCGGCGATGCGGCAGTGCGGCTGCGCGGAACAGGCGAGAATCCCTGGGATGAGTTCGGGACAACAACGGGGCGACCACGCCGCTGTGGCTGGCTGGATGCCGTCCTCCTGCGCTACGCGGTCCGTCTGAACGGGTTTACAGAACTGGCCATTACCAAAATGGATATCCTCACCGGCTTGAAACCCTTGCTCATCTGCAGCGCGTATGGGTTGGACGACGCAACTCATGATGACCTCCCCGTATCCGCCGCCGCCCTGGGGCAACTCCAGCCGGTTTATGAGGAACAGCCTAGCTGGGATGAGAGCATCTGGGAAGCGCATTTCTGGGGTGATCTTCCCTCTGCGGCACAGGCTTATATCAACCGCATCGAAGCCCTCACCGGCTTGAAAGTCAACCTCATCTCTGTTGGTCCTGAACGGGATCAAGTGATCCGGCGGCGCAGCCTGGGTTGATGGCTGTATGGACGAAGCGCATCTTCTGACTGTGATGATTCAGGTATAATCCCCGCATGTCCACCAGAAGGCGCATCCCCCTGCTCATTCTTGCCGGCATTCTCATCCTTACGCTTGCCGGTGTCGCTGTCTTCCAGATACCTTTCGTACAGGAGCATCTCGGCTGGCGGATCTCCGCCCTGCGCGCACGCATTAAGTATGCCTTTGCTCCCCCGGCCGAAGCAGCCTTCACGCCGGACCCCACGATCGCGAGCATGGTGCAGGAAACCCTTACAGCATTCACGCCGTCGCCGACCATCCCACCCGAACCTACACCGACACCAGCCATTACAGCTACATTCGCACCATCCCCCACGCCACTTCCGGAGAGCATTCAGCTTGAAGGGTTCCAGCATGAGTACCAGCGCTGGAACAACTGCGGTCCGGCCAATCTTGCCATGGAGCTATCATACTGGGGTTGGCGCGGCACACAGAGCAATACAGAAATCTATCTCAAGCCGAATGATCGTGACAAGAACGTCATGCCCTCCGAAATGGCCGCCTACGTAGAATCCGAGACGGACTTAAACGCTGTCCTGCGTGTCGGTGGCGATCTCGATACGCTCCGCGGGTTGCTCGCGGCCGGTTATCCCGTGCTGGTTGAAAAGGGATTCGAAGGTCCTGGATTTGATGGCTGGATGGGGCATTACGGCGTGGTGAGCGGATACGATGACGCGCTGCAGATGTTCACCATCCAGGATTCCTATTACGGCCCTGACAGACAGATGTCCTACGCCGACTTTGAACTTTATTGGCGCCATTTCAATTTCACCATGCTCGTGGTATACCCCCCTGATCAAGAAGCCGAAGTGATGGAGTTGCTGGGGCCGCTTGCTGACGAAGTAACCGCTTTCGAAATTGCTGCACAGCGCGCCTCCAACGACATTTACCAGTTGTCCAGGCGCGAACTCTTCTTCGCCTGGTTCAATCGCGGGGTCAGCCTGGCTGCCTTGCAGGACTACGGCGGAGCCGCCGCTGCCTTCGATCAGGCTTTCGTCATTGACGCCGACCTCGCCGCACAGGAGGACCCATCCAGGGCCTGGCGCATCATGTGGTACGACACCGGGCCTTACCGCGCCTACTACTACACCGGGCGCTACTACGATGTCATCAACCTCGCCACATTTACGCTGAACGCCATGAGCGAACCGGTGCTGGAAGAGAGTTATTACTGGCGGGCGCTTTCCAAATTGGCTCTCGGCGATACCGCCGGCGCGATTACCGACCTGCGCGCCGCTCTCCGCTACCACGAGAATTGGCCCCCTGCAGTCTATCAACTCGAACAGCTTGGCGTCGCACCCTGATCCATCCCGAGGAGTCCAGGTCCATATGCAAAGCGAAGCGCGAACCGCATCTTCCACTGGACGAGTAGCCCGTTCGACCCTGATTGTGATGGGCGGACTTCTATTGTCGATGATCGTCGGCCTCATCCGTCAGCGCGCGGTCGCCACGACCTTTGGCACTGGAGCAGCCTTCGACGCCTACAGCGCGGCGAACGGCATCCCCGAGCTGCTGTTCACCATGCTTTCCGGTGGAGCGCTTGCGTTCGCCTTCATCCCGATCTACACCACATTCCTGGAAAAGGAAGACGACCATCAGGGAAGCGCCCTGTTCAGCCATGTCGTCAACACCATCCTGCTGCTCACCATGGCGGCATCCATCCTGCTCGCCCTCGGAGCCTCGGTCCTGGTTCGCTCCCCATGGGGGATTGCTCCCCATTTCAACCCGGAAACACAGGTTCTCACAGCCTCCATCATGCGCATCTTGCTGCTATCCACCATCATCTTCTCCATCAGCAGCATCCTCAGCGGCACCCTGCAGGCGCATCAACACTTCCTGCTCCCTGCACTTGCCCCCAGCATGTACAGTCTTGGAATCCTGGGGGGCGCCTTGCTGCTTGCGCCGGTGATGGGGATTTTCGGCCTTGCATGGGGGGCCGTTGCCGGCGCCCTGTTGCACCTGCTGGTTCAGGTCCCCGGACTCCTCCGCTTCCATGTGCGCTGGAGACCCTCCCTGGGCTGGGCCAACCCCGACCTGCGCCGGGTCGCCACTCTCATGGCGCCGCGTGTGCTCGATCTTCTCATGGCGCGCGCAAGCATCGACTGGATTAACGCCAACCTTGGCTCGGGACTGGGCGAAGGACGCGTATCCGCTCTGCGCTATGCATTCCAATTGATGAATACGCCATGGACCCTGATCGGAACCGCCATTGGCATCGCTGTGTTTCCGACCATGGCGGCTCTGGCCGCAAGGCATGAGCCAGACGCGCAACGCGAGGCGCTGCACGGCGCCCTGCGCGCCATCCTCAGCCTTGCCATTCCTGCGGGCGCCGCATTGCTCCTTCTCGGCCGGCCCATCATTGGCATCCTCTTCGAGGGCGGTGAATTCACAGCCGAAAGCACCGAACTCGTCTACTACGCACTCCAGTTCTACGTGGTCGCTCTCATCAGTCAGAGCATGCTCGAAGTTGTCGTGCGCGCCTTTGCCGCCCAGCAGGACACACTCACGCCACTGCTCGTCTCGCTCTTCACCACCGGTGTTAACATCGCGCTCGCCATCTGGCTGTCTCGCCCGCGCAGCGCGGGCGGATTCGAGCATGGCGGGCTCGCGCTCGCCAACGGTCTTGCCGTGCTGCTGGAAGCCACAATTGATCTCATCATTTTGCACCGACGGGGTGCGGCAAACCTTCGTCGTGTGGTGCTGGACTTTGGTCGAGCGTTGGTAGCTTCCGGCGGAATGGCGATCATCGTTTGGGTGGTCCTCAATCAACTTCAACCGGGGCGGTTTGCCTCGCTGGGGATCGGTGCAGCCGTCGGCGGGGCAAGTTACCTTTTCCTGGCTCTGCTCCTCGGTCTCAATGAGATCAAAGAACTCCCGCTTGCAATCATCAAAGGGATCCGGAAATCCTGACGTCAACATCCCCTGCACACATAAAAAGGATCGGGCATGACTGCCCGATCCTTTGATCTTTCGATGCTCTGGCCCCCGGGGGCGTCACCCTTCTTTGATATAGGGTTTGCCTTCCTCCGCAGGGGGCTGAACGTTGCCAACGACACCGGCCAGGACAACCATCGTAGCGATATACGGGGCCATCAGCATGAATTCAGAGGGGATATTGACCCCGAGGATGGATAGTTTCGCAGCCAGTGAATCGGCGAACCCAAAGATCAACCCGGCGCCAAACGTCCCGTACGGCATCCAGTTTCCGAAAATCATCGCTGCCAGGGCGATGAAACCACGGCCTGCCGTCATGACCTCATCAAAACGGCCCACAGAACCGAGCGTGAAGTACCCCCCGCCCAATCCTGCAACCATGCCGCTCAGGATGACTCCCATATACCGCGTTCGGTAGACGTTGATGCCCAGCGTGTCGGCTGCACGCGGATGTTCCCCGACGGAGCGCAAACGCAGTCCCCATTTGGTGGAGAACAATGCGACATTCAAAACGATGAGCAGGATGTACATCAGGTACACGAAGATGTTGTGGTTGAACAGCAGTGTGCCGAAGAAGGGGATGTCCGAGAGCAGCGGGATCGGGATGCGAGGGAAGATCGGAGCAAAGTTCAGCTCCTGATACGTCTGCAGGAATTTGGAGGAGATGTACGACGTCAACCCGGTCGCAAAAATATTGATCACCGTGCCAACCACGATCTGATCTGTGCGGTAACGAATCGACAGCCAGCCCAGCAGCCAGCCAAGCAATCCCCCGGTCACGATGGATCCGAGTAAGCCCAGCCAGCCATTGCCCGTTACGCTGCCGATAATACAGCCGGTCATGGCTGCCGCCAGCATCTGCCCTTCGATGGCGATATTAACAATCCCTGACCGTTCTGCGAGGATGCCAGAAAGGGCACCGAGGGTCAGTGGCACCGCCTTGACAAGCGAGGAACTCAACAGACCGGCGATGTTGACGGATGTGCCGGCGGCCGCCCACGCCAGAAATCCAAACAGGAACATCAGGGCGACGATCCCGAGAATGAGATTCGTCCGCTTTCCAAACCCGCGCGCCAGCTGGTAGCCTCCCAGCCCGAGGCACAGGAAGGATGCTGCATTAAGAGTAAATTTGGACCGGAACATCAGGTCGCTGACTGTCGCTTCCGTGCCGCCCGGTGTCATGCCAAACGTGGTCATCTGATCCGCACCAACAGGGCGTGCAAAGAGCAGCCAGATGAGGATGCCGACAGCGACGAAGATGATTCCCATCACCCGGCGTCGTGTTGGAGACGTATACTCAAGTTCGCGCCGCAATGCTGTCGTTGCCATTAGTTACCTCCCCAGCCGCTGATCATCTGAACGCCACCTGTGTCCTTCGCCTCCCGCAATCGGTAGATGGTGCGGATGATGGCGGGCGCGGCGATGAAGATGAGAATCACCGCCTGCAGGATGGAGATGATGTCAATTGGAATGCCGGCCGACACCTGCATTTTCGTGGCACCATTGCGCAGAGTCCCAAACAAAAGCGCCGCAAAGACCACTCCGGCAGGGTGATTGTTGCCCAATAGTGCAAGTGCGATGCTGTCGAAACCGTAGCCCGACGAGAACGCCAGCGCGAGGTTGTGATTCAGCCCGAGTACTTCATTCGTCCCGGCGAGTCCCGCAAGCGCCCCGGAAATGGTCATACCAAGCACCATGTAGCGTGTCACCTTAATGCCAGCATACTTGGCTGCGCTCGGATTCGCCCCGACCGTACGCAGGTTAAAACCCCACGTCGTCTTGAACAGGAGCCAGTACACAAACCATGCAACTCCGAGCGCAAGGAAGAAACCAAGATGGAAACGGATCGGATAGCCGAAGAACTGGGGCAGCATTGCGCTTTCCTCAATGGTCGGGCTGACCGGATTGAACGAGTCCGGTCTCTTCATCGGCCCGGCCAGCAGCCACTCGCTCAAGCGGAAGGCAACGTAGTTCATCATGATGGTGTTGATGACCTCATGCCCGCCTGTCGCAGCTTTCAACCAGCCGGGGATGAAGCCCCATATGGCGCCGCCCAGGGCTCCCGCCATCAACGCCAGCGGGATATGAATGATGGCCGGCACGCCTTTGACAGCGTAGCCGACAAATGCAGCGAAGATGGCGCCGACAAACACCTGCCCTTCCGCACCGATGTTGAACACGCCGGCACGAAAGCCTAAAGCCAGTGCCAGTCCACCAAAAATATACGGCGTGGATGCAACCAGGCTTTCGAAGAAGGGGTTGAATGCCCTCCGTATCGTCTCACCATCACCACTTTGAAGCGCTGCGCTGATACGCGCCGGATCGCCGAGCGATCCTGCGAAGAGTGCACGATACGAATCCCAGACAATCCTCAACGCTTCGCCAACGCCCTGACCGAAAGAGCGACCGAATGCAGCATACACATCCTCGGACGTGATGATGATGAACACTGCACCCAGGATCAGACCGGTGAGCACAGCAAGAAGAGGGATCAGCAAAGACTGACCGGCCCTCTGCCACCATGTGCCATTCTCCGGCTCTTTGGTCAGTTCATCGACCAGAATTTCAGAAGCTTTTTGGACTTTCTTCTCTTCGGTCACGAATTTCCCTCTTCATTGGCAAGCATATTGATCTCGGATACTCCGGCTTGTTCCGGCGAAACGCCGGCCATGAGCAGGCCGACCTGCTCCTTGGACACCTTGTCTGCGGGTATGATGGCCACAAATTTACCCCGATACATCACCGCGATGCGATCGGAGAGTTCCATCACCTCATCCAGTTCACTCGACACCAGCAGCACCCCGGTTCCTTCATCGCGTTTCTTGAGGAGCTGACTGTGGATGTATTCAATCGAACCGACATCCAATCCACGTGTTGGTTGTGATGCGACAATCAATTTGGTCGGTCGGGAAAATTCTCGGGCTACGATCACCTTCTGCTGGTTACCGCCCGAGAGCGAGGAGGCCAGCGTCACCGCATCCGGAGTTCGGATGTCATACTGCTTGATCAATTCGTTGGCACGCTCCAGGATGGCCTGCTCCTGCATGACCACACCTTTTGCATAGGGCTCCTTGTAGTACGTACACAGCACGAGATTGTCCGCGACAGGATACGACAACACCAGGCCATCCTTCTGACGGTCTTCAGGAATATGCGCTGCGCCCAGTTCGGTAATGGTCCGGGGGGTCGCATGAGCAATGTCCTCACCAAGCAGAGTCACCTCGCCATCTTCCAGTTCCTGGAGACCCGTGAGAGCCTTAACCAACTCGGTCTGACCGTTCCCTTGAACCCCGGCTACGCCCAGCACTTCTCCTTCGCGGACCGAGAAGGATACCCCGTCGACAGCGACCTGCTTGACTTCATCCAGAACAAGCAACTCCTTAACCGTCAGGACTTCCTCGCCCACGTTGGGGGCGTCTTTCTCGAGAACAAGTTGCACTTCCCGGCCGACCATCATTTCGGCCAGCTTTTCCTTCGTCGCTTCCTTCGGCGTGGTCGTCCCGACGACCTTGCCGCGACGGATGACCGTGATGCGATCGGCAATCTCCATCACCTCCTGCAGTTTATGCGTGATGAAAATAACCGACTTCCCGCGCTCCACAAGACGTCCCAGAATTTTGAACAGCTCGCCTGCTTCCTGCGGTGTGAGGACGGCGGTGGGCTCATCCAGGATGAGAATGTCTGCTTCCCTGTAGAGAAGCTTAATGATTTCAACACGCTGCTGCACACCAACCGGGATATCGCGCACATACATATCCGGATCGACCTCGAGATTGTATTGATCCGAGATCTCTCGGATTCGATCCGCTGTATGTTTTCGGTCAAGAAATCCGCCATTCTTGGTGGCTTCCTCGCCAAGCATCACATTTTCTGTCACCGTGAAAACAGGAATGAGCATGAAATGCTGATGCACCATGCCAATCCCGCTGGCGATCGCATCGCTCGGTGATTGGATGTCAAGACGCTCTCCCCGGACAGTGACTTCGCCTTCATCCGGGGAATACAAACCATACAGGATGTTCATGAGCGTGGTTTTTCCGGCGCCGTTCTCGCCCAGAAGCGCGTGGATTTCACCCTCCTCGAGCGACAAATTAATATGGTCATTTGCAAGAACGCCGGGAAACTGCTTGGTAATATTACGAAGTTCGAGAACGGGGGGCATGTTCACTCCTGCTGTCAGAAGCGGATTGTGAATTGAAACGCATTTTACCACGTCTTAATATCTGGACAACAAGGCTCAAGTATATGAACAGGGCCGGGAAACCCGGCCCTGTTGCATGTGTTCTTTGTGAAAGTTGATGCTCCGGCTACGGGGCAGTCTGGATGTCGCCAGCGATAATCTGCGTGGAGAGATCCGCGATTTCTGCCTGCAGGTCAGCCGAGACCATCGATTCCAGATCGTGGTACGGCGCCAGACCAACACCCTCATTCTCCAGCGTACCAACCACAACGCCGCCAACGAACTCGCCGTCAACAACCATGCGAGCGGCTTCCATCGTGGTCGCGTCCATCTTCTTCAGGACGGAGGTGAGAATGATTTCGCCATAGTTCGGCTGGGTCAGGTACCAGTCAGAGTCCACGCCGATGATATACACGCCGCCGCGTTCCATCGCTGCTGCGGCTGTGCCGGCGCCAACGGGACCAGCAACAGGCATGATGATGTCTGCGCCTTCGTCCATCAGGCTCTCGCCCAGACGACGGCCGTCATCCGTGCTGTCGAAGTTGCCCGCAAAGAGACCTTCCTGTGTCTCTGAGTCCCATCCGAGAACCTGGACATCCGTGCCGTGAACCTCATTGTAGTAGCTCACGCCATACTCGAAGCCATCCATGAACACGGTAACAGTCGGGATCTGGATGCCGCCGAAGGTGCCGACAACGCCAGTCTGGGTCACGCCTGCGGCCAGATAGCCAGCCAGGAATGCAGCCTGGTCCGTTGCGAAGACCTGGCCGAGAACATTGTCATACGCCGGGTCATACGCGTAGTCGACGATGGAGAATGGCTGTTCCGGGTTGGCCTCAGCGGCCGCCGCGGTCGCGTCACCGAGCAGGAAGCCGACGGTCACGATCAGGTCGCAGCCTTCCTCAAGGAAAGCGTTGATATTCTTCTCGTAGTCGGACTGCTCTTGAGACTCAAGATACATGCCCTCAACACCCAGAGCTTCTTCGGCGTCGAGAACGCCCTGCCATGCTGTTGCATTGAATGATTTATCATCAATGCCACCGGCGTCGGTCACCTGGCAGATCTTGATGGCAGCTTCTGCTGGCTCTTCCGCGGCTCCACCGCAGGCGGCCAGCACCATGGAAGCCAGTAGCACCATGGTAATGACGAACAAGGACTTCTTTTGCATTGCGCACTCCTCCTCATAAGATGTGGTTTGGGAATTTCGATCCATCATCATAATATACGGCTTCGGATTGTGTCCGATCTCACCCCTTTCCCTAGAGGCTATCCCGTCGCAACACGACGGACCCCCCAGGATTAGGTGCAATCATAGCATGTTCTCAAGTCTGTTGCAATCAACCCAATCCCGGGAGAGAGCGTACAAGCAAATCTTACTATGATTCTGATGGGATTTCACCATAATCCAGCACTTCCCGCGGCTTTGAGCCCCCGGTTGCCGGACCGATGACCCCATTGGCTTCCAGTTGGTCGATCAACCTTGCCGCACGCGTATATCCTATACGCATCCGGCGCTGAAGCATCGAAATGGACGCACGACGACGCGCACGCACCAGAGCGACAGCTTCGTCGTAGAGCGAATCGCGATCCTGTTCTTCCGCAAATTCCTCCCACAATGGCGCCTGTTCAAGCGGTTCGCCGGAAGGAAGCTCTTGCGTCGATGCAACAGCCGAAGGCTGGGTAACATCCCCGCCGATGGATTGATTCTTCCAGTAGCGAATGAGCGCCTTCAATTCCCCTTCCGACATATAGGCACCCTGCATGCGCAGCGGGGCAGGCGCGTCGGAGGTCTGCAGGAGCATATCGCCCCGGCCGAGAAGCCGTTCTGCACCTGGCTGGTCGATGATGACGCGGCTGTCAACGGACGATGCGACGGCGAAGGCAATGCGTGCCGGGAAATTGGCCTTAATCAATCCCGTAACAACATCGACCGACGGGCGCTGCGTGGCGATGACGAGATGGATGCCCGTTGCACGCGCGAGCTGGGCAAGCCGGGTGATGACCCGCTCGGTCTCGTCCGGCGCCATCATCATCAAGTCCGCAAGCTCGTCAATCACCACCACGATGTAATGCATCCGCTCGCGTTCGCTCTGCACCATGCGCCGGTTGAAATCCTGAATGTTGCGTACGCCCTCCCTGGAAAAGCGCTTATAGCGCTGGTCCATCTCCCGCAGCACCCATTGCAGCATCGGCACGACCCGGTCCAGCTCCACGACGACCGGCGAGAGCAGATGTGGTATGCCGTTATAGTAAGTCAATTCCACCCGTTTGGGGTCAACCATCAGAAAACGCAAGTTGTTGGGTGTGTTTTGCAGCAACAGCGATGCGATGATGGAATTTACGCAGACCGACTTACCCGATCCTGTTGTCCCTGCAATCAGCAAATGCGGCATGGCTGCGAGATCCGCTGCAACCGCATGCCCGGAGACGTCCATGCCGAGTCCGAGCGCAAGGTCCGAGCGGATGCGGCGGAATGCCTCCGATTCCATCACATCCCGCAACGCGACAAGGGTAATTTCAGGGTTGGGGACCTCAATGCCGACGAAGCCCTTGCCTGGAACCGGCGCTTCGATACGGATGGACGGCGCAGCCAACGCGAGTGCGAGGTCGTCCGCCAGCGCAGATATCTTACTGACCTTGACCTTGGTCCGCCTGCCGCCGCGAGTCTCCATGAATGCGGGTTCCACACCAAACTGGGTGATCGTTGGGCCGCGGTTGATTTCGACCACGCGTGCCGGTGCGCCGAATGCCTTCAGGGTTTCTTCAATCAGGGTAGCGCGCTCCCGGTCAAAGGTATCGTCCACGCGTCCTTCCAGGCCTGGCTCAAGGATGTCTGCAACACGGGGCAGTGTCCAAACGCGCGCGGGCTGCTCCCCCACCAAGACCGGTTGGACCTGCCTCTTGCTCGCAGGTTCTTCCGACGGGGCAGCCTCGTTCACCGTTGACTTTTTCACCTGTGCAGTCCGGGTGGAGACCGTAAATGGTTCTGGTCTGGCTGGTCGCAGCCGATCGGCGGCACGCTTCCACAGGCGCCGCAACGCTCCCAGGATTGCTTCCATGACCTGTTGCAGCGTGATGCCAAAGGTAAACATCAACCCGACCAGGAACCACGCAATCAGCAGAATCACCGTACCGCTTCCACCCAGCGCGTTTCTCAGCGCTGCCAGGATCAGCGCGCCAACAACCCCGCCGCCCTCACCCTGCTTCGCCATCTCATATCCCTCGGCAAACGAGGTCGGTCCCAACAGCGCATGGGCAACCGTCAGCAATCCCAGATAGAGAAGCGCGACGCCAACAATCTGCTCCCGGCTGACATCCGGCATGCGGTCCGACAGCCGCCGGAGCACAAGCGCAAGTCCGCCGAGGAGGACCGCCAATGGCACGACGATCATTCCCCATCCAAAACCTTGCTGCAGCAAGCGCACCCACCCGCTGCCGAGTGATTCGGGGGATGAAGCAAGCATACTCAACATCGTAAAAACGCTGATAACGATGAGCAGGATGCCGATGAGATCGAGTTTGCGATCTGATGAAAGGGTAAAGTTGCGAGCGGAAGTTTTCCCGCTGACTCCGCGCGTCTTCTTCGATCGTGAGGTGCTGGAACCACCGCCCCGGCGCCTGCGGCCGGAGGAAGAGGATGATGTTTTCTTGGCCAATCGTCTCTCCAGTCAGCCGATTATAGCATAGAGCAGTGAGCGTAACGGCGTGCTACAATCAGGGCATGTCAGGGTCTGACGCGCTCGACACACTCGAGCACAACCACGTCTTTCTAAGCCTGTCCGAAGATGAACTGCAGGACGCAGCCGCTCAGTTCACGCGGCACACTTTCTCTGACGGCGAACACATCCTCCGTCAGGGAACGCGTCCGGACGCCATCTATGTGGTTGAAAAAGGCATGGTTCACCTGGCAGATTCAGACGAAGAGCCGGATGAACATGTGCAGTCTCTTCGCCCGGGCGACCTTTTCGGCTATGAGGAAGTCCTTTTTCAAGTGCCGCGCACACGTTCTGCCTTCGCGTGCGGCGATGTGACCGTCCTGCGCTGGAACCGTGCCGCTGCCGTCCTCTTCCTGCGCGATCATGCGTCTGTACGTACACGGATGGAACGTCTCATCGCCAGCCGGGAATTGGCTGACAAACTGGCCCCAGACTGGCTGGGGGATGAAGAAACCATCTACGGAATCACGCGCCGACATGCGTTTACACTCGCCCGGAAACTCATCCTTCCTCTGTTCCTCGCCTTCACGGGACTTCTGCTTCTCCTTCCTGCAGTCATCCCATTAAGATCGCCATGGATCGCGGCGCTGCTCGTGACCTTATCCGTCCTCCTCAGCGGATGGTACGTGCTGGACTGGCGGAACGATTACGGCATTATCACCAATCGACGCGCGGTCTGGACGGAAAAAATCATCGGCCTCTACGACAGTCAGCAGGAGGCGCCTCTCAGCATGGTTCTCTCCATCAGCGTGAACACCACGCTGATTGGACGGCTCCTGAACTTCGGTGACGTGCTCATCCGAACCTACACAGGGAAGTTGAGCTTCGGCAGTGTTCCTGACCCGCATGGCTTTGCCGACCTTGTTGAGGAGCAGTGGCGCAGATTGAGTGAGGTTGAGGAGGAGACTGACCGCATCCTCCTCAGGCAGGCGCTTGTCCAGCGTCTCCAGTCCGATCCCGGGGACCTTCCCGATGCATCCAATTTGGACGAAGAGCCGGTTCTGGAACCAGCCGACTCAGCGTATGCTCGCTGGTCCTTGCGAGTGCGGTTTGAGCAAGATGGGGTCATTACCTATCGGAAACACTGGGCTGTGCTGTTGAGAGATATGCTCCTCCCCGCTGCTCTCATCCTCTCAAGCTTGCTCGTCTGGGCGGGGCACATGGCTGGCTGGCTTACCATCCTGACACGAGCCGGGGCAAATCTGCTCGCTCTCGGAACCGTGATACCACTCGCAGCTTTCGGCGCCTACCGCTTTATCGACTGGTCCAACGACCTGTATCAAATTACCCCAACCCACATCATCGACATCTACCGCCGTCCACTCTCACGGGAGATGCGCAAGGTCGCTCCGGTCGCCAACATCCTTGGGACCGAAGTGCAGCGACGTGGCGTTTTCGGACTTCTTCTCAATTACGGCGATGTGGTTGCAAGCGTAGGCACCGAGTTCTTCACCTTTGAAGGCGTGTTCAACCCCAGCGTGGTGCAGCAGGACATCGTGCATGCACAGGAAGCGCTTCTTGAACGTCAACAAGCCCAGGCACGGCTCCAACGGCAGGAGGAGATGGTAGAATTAATAGACATCTATCACGAGCAATTCGCTTCCGAAGACGGAAGGGGGAAGGATACCAACACCTATGACGATCAGGACAGTCGTCACGCCGCCCAACAAGACCCTGCGTGAACGCGCGAGAAATGTTCAATCATTCGGCCCTGAAACCGAGACACTCATTGAGGACATGATTGAAACCATGCGCGCATCCCAGGGCGTCGGCCTTGCCGCTCCACAGATCGATGTCGGGCAGCGCGTGATCGTGATTGAATATGCCGAAGACAGCGAGGAAAGCGAAGAGCCGGTTCCTCCAACACTCTACGCCGTGGTCAACCCGGAAGTTACCCGCCATTCCTCCAGCAAAGTGAACGGAACGGAAGCCTGCCTATCCTTACCCGGATACTACGGCGATGTCGAGCGCTTCGAGACGGTCACCGTGAAGGGGTTGACGCGCAACGGTCAGCCGTTCAAAAAGAAAGCACGAGGCTGGCTGGCGCGTATCTTCCAGCATGAAATTGACCATCTGGACGGCGTCCTGTACATCGACCGGGCATCGCAGATATGGAGAGCTGAGACCGAGGACGTCCCGGATCTCGTATAGCTCCGCACCTGCGACACTCCACGATGATCGCTTCAGGTAGGATGTATCCCAACTCCGGGCTGTGCTACAATCCCTGCGCATATGCGCATTAACCATCTCTCACTCACCCAATTCCGGAATTTCGCGCAACTCGATCTGGCTTTCCCGTCGGGGACAATCGTGCTTGTTGGCAACAATGCACAGGGGAAAACCAGTCTGCTCGAGGCGATCTACTACCTTGCCGGCGCATCATCGCCGCACACGAGCACTGCCCGGCAGCTCATCAACTTCAACACGCTCGAAACGGAACGTCCCTTCGCCCGCCTCGAAGCCGAAGTTGAATCTCATGGGCAAAAACAGCATATCGAAATTCGTGTCATGCTGGAGCGCGTCGGTCCTGATCGCAGGCTGCGTGTGCGGAAAGAGATTCTCATCAACCAGCAGAAGCGGCGCGTTCGGGATCTGTCCGGCGTTTTTAACGCCGTGCTTTTTCTCCCCCAGGACATGGACATAATCGAAGGCTCCCCCGGCCAGCGCCGACGTTACCTTGATGCCGCGCTGTCTCAGGGCGACAACACCTACGCCAATGCGATAAGCGAGTACGGCAAGGTTCTTACTCGACGCAACGCCCTTCTACGCCAACTGAATGAGCGTGGTGGAGACCCTTCTCAGCTCCATTTCTGGGACGAAAAACTCGGACGGCAGGCTTACGTCCTCATGCGCGGGAGGGCTGAGTCACTTCATGCAATTGAGCAGATCGCTAACGCGCTGCACCTGCAACTTACACGTGAAGCAGAACAGCTTCGCCTCCAGTACATTCCCTCCTTCATGACCTGGAATCATGAGTACAGTGACCTTGCCAGGAAAGGAAACACCTCTATCCTGGAACATTTTCCGGAGGAAGCGTCCTTCATGGATACCTTCCTTGAAGCACTTCATCAACGGCGCAGAGAAGAACTCGCCCGTAAAACCAGTGTTCTTGGACCACACCGCGATGACTTCGGCTTCTTCTCCAACGGGATCGATCTGACGCCATTCGGGTCGCGCGGGCAGAACCGCACGGCAATGCTGAGCATGAAACTGGCAGAGGTGGAGTGGCTTCATGGGCAGACGGGCGAATATCCCGTCCTCCTGCTCGATGAAGTTCTCGCCGAATTGGACGTACATCGCCGCCAGGACCTGCTGGAGCGGATTAACGATGCCAAACAGGTCCTCCTGACATCTGCAGATCTGGACATGTTCGATGATGTATTTCGGGAGAAGGCAGCCGTGTGGTCTCTGGTGCAAGGACACGTTCATCCAGCTTGATCGCATCCTCCGGAATCAAACAGGCCGTGACAGGTAACCATCACGGCCTGTCTTCGTTCAGGAGATCATCACTGGGTGGAAGTGATGGTAAAGGCTCCCCCACCCTCGGGGACGGTGATTTCATACTGTTCCAGAATGACATTCTGGTCACAATCCAGCGCAAGCATGTCCCATATGCCCGCATTCAAGGAAAACGTCGTATCGCTTCCCGCAGGAAGGATCTGTGAACCCAGCCAATCCTCACCCCATACGGATGCGGTTGTTGGCGAGATCAGCAGGTAGCATACATCCACGCCGGACTGGTTGATCACCTGCAAGCTGCTGTTCCCGCCTGCGGAAGGATCAACCGGCGCCGACAGCTCCCAATGCATCTCCTCGCCCGAGGCGATGGAGAAGTTGCGCGAATCCATGACCCGATTCTGGCAATCGTATGCCAGGACATCCCAATCGCCTGAATCGAGTGTAAAGCGGATTTCATCTCCAGCCACAAGGATGTTTTCGTCCAGTCTGTCGGGGCCATAGACGTTGGCGCTTGATGGCGAGATATAGAGCCAGCATATGTCGACACCGCTCGTGTTGGTGACCAGAAGCGCCGCATCGCCATCGTCACTGGGCCCGGGCACTTCCTGAACCACGTATTCATTTGCCCCTTCCGAAATGTTGATTTCGAACTCCACGACGAGTTCATCCTCGTTGCAGTCCAGCGCCTGAATATCATACTGATTGTGATTGAGGTAGAACGTGGTCTCTCCGCCCGCTTCCAGGCTCTCCTCTCCGAGCCAGTCGTTTCCCCAGAAATCCGATGTCGTGGGTGAGATGTACATCCAGCAAATTTCGGTGCCGCTTTCATTGCGAACCACCAGTGTGCTGTCGCCTTCTCCTTCAGCCAGCGGTGCGCTGAGGTACGATGCGGAGAGATACCAGGTGCTGTCGGCTTGCAGGTCTTCCTGCATATCCATCGAAACCTGATTCCCGAGGCAGTCCGCTGCCATCATATCCAGCATGGCTGGTTCAATCGTGACAATGGTCTCTTCACCGGGTTCCAACACGCCACCAACGTAATCATCTCCCCAGTAGTCATCTGTGGAAGGGGAAATATAAAGTTCACAAATCTGAATATCGAGATCGTTTACAACGGTGATGTCAATCGCCGCCAGCGATTCGGGAGCCGCTTCTGCCGCCTCAGAATCGCCCTTGTCTGTTCCCGAGACCTCTGTTACCGGCTCCTCTGTGGGCTGTACTTCCGCTACGGCCGGTTCATCCACTTGTATGGCTTCGACCACGGGGCTGCACGCTGCAGCGACGAGCAGGACAATCAGTCCGATCGCCAACCACCCTCGTTTCCATGTATGCATCACATTCTCCTTTGATTTTGAATCATCCATTGCCATTCTCTCTGGGCCGTGGATCGCTTTCTCAACATCCAATTATCGATAACTTTATTCTGCGTCAACCGCTTGGAGAGGCTGTTTCGATGGCACACCCACCCGCCGCGGATAACTTGCAGGTGTCGCCGCCTCCTTGTTGATGACAACAAGATGGCGTGTTTCGACAACGCGCGGAAGTTCAAGCGCCTTGATCTGCGTGAGACGTCCACCCAGGAGTTTGATTGCATACGACGCCTCATGTGCCTCCCGGGGGGCACTCTCTCCTTTCTGAATAACTGCTTTCCCGCCTACTCGAAGCAGGGGCAGGAGGTATTCAACGAGAACGGGCATCACGGCAACCGCACGGGCAAGCGCCCAGTCAAACCGTTCACGATAGGCAGAATCCCGTCCAATGTTCTCCGCTCTTGACTGCAGGACTTCAACATCCTTCAGCCCCAGTGAATGGACAATATGCCGGCAGAATTTGACTTTCTTGCCTATGGACTCGATGAGTGTGAGTCGGACCTGTGGGTAGAGTATTTTCAATGGCAGTCCTGGAAAACCCGCGCCCGTACCTACATCCACGATGCGGTCTCCAGGAGCAGGCTGCATGACCATCAAGCAGGACAGCGAATCCAGAAAGTGTTTTATCTCGATTTCCTCGGGATCACGAATAGCTGTAAGGTTGATTTTCTTGTTCCACTGGATCAACTCCCGCGAATACCAGTCCAAAACACTCAACAGCTTCGGGCTGATTTCAACTCCGAGCATGCGTTGAAATTCGCCCGCCAGCCCAGCATATCCTCGCTCTTGCATTCTCAGGCTCCCTGGACAAGCCGGAAACAGGGGCGCAGGTGCCCGATCGTCAATCCGGCATGATTGGTTAGCGAACGTGGTGCGAACGGCGCAAGAATCGTCTCCTCATCATCCGATAGAACGTGCAGCCTTCGCAAGACAGTCATCGCGACAGCAGCAACAGCCCGTTTCCCCAGGTCGCCATCTTTAATCTTCACCGTGATACCAAAAGGTGGATTGTTGCTGCCGCGGTTCCCTCCGGGTACGCCGATCGCCTGGTACCCCTCCGCTCCACCCTTCGCAAGAATTCGTCCATGGGTCGCTTCCATCAATGCGGTATCGAAACGCCCCGGCCCTGCAACCAGATGAGGGTGAGACGTCATCGCAACACGGATGCGATCCAGCGCATGCCTGTATTCCTGATCACCCCAATCGGGATCCATGATCCGTGCATAGCCTGTAGCGGCTCTCACCATCGGCACTGCGAAGGTGGGAACCGAGCACCCATCCACACCAAGAACCACATCCTCCTCGGCAATCCCGCACAGGGTTGCAACTTCATGCAGACTCATTTCCTGTACGGGATGGGTTCGTTCAGTATACGTCTCCTCAGGAAATCCGAGGTGGCGCGCAATCGCAAGCATGCCGGTATGTTTCCCTGAGCAGTTATGCCTGTTCTGCGTTGGTTCCTCCCCCGCAGAGCGCAGCCGGATGGCCGTCTCACGATGATAGGGCCAATGCCGGCCTGTTTGAAGCGCGTCTTCAGAAATACCCAGCCGCTGCTGGATCCCCTCAAGGACTGCAACGTGTTCATCCGTGCCTGAATGCGACGAACACATGATGGCAAGGTCTGCCGCACGTATCGCGAAAGCGTCGGCGGCGCCGCTTCGAATGATGGGTACTGCCTGGAATGGCTTCGCGCTCGATCGCATGTAGACAACGGCATCGACCTCGCCAACGCTTCCCAGAAGCGTGCCGTCAGAAGTCGCAATGGCAATGATGCCATCATGGGTTGATTCGACTATGGGGCCGCGCGTACATTCCAAAACCGGTTGATAGCTCAAAGCCACCTCGCAATGGCTCCAGGAGAACCTGGATGTTATTCGGTTTCGTCCTTGTCTTCGGATGGATACAGTCTCTCCGTCAACCGGAGCAAGCCAGCGGAGATGCGGAGTTTCATTCGCTCCATTTGAGCAGGAGGTACTTTGAAATCGTCCATCAACTCATCGGCGATTTTTTCTGCGTCTCGCTCAACATCATCGGAGTCGCGCAGGCGTTCAATACGAACCGGGATCTTTCGAAGGAAGCGTGCCATGAGAGTAATATCATCCCGGTCGATGACACCGTCCCGGGAGGAAATCACGTTGAAATCATCGATGAACCTGTCTCGCAAATCATCGAGCGTATTGAGCCAGGCATCGACATCCGCTTCGCCGACAAAGGGGGGTTCAGCCAGGTGTACTGCATCACCAATGAGAACGATCTTTCGATCGGGTATGCTGATCCACATCGCTCCCGGAGTCGACCCCGGCCGATGCAGAAAGTGCAATTTCATCCCGCCCAGATAGAGCACCATTTCATCCGAAAACGTAATCTCGGGAACAGCAGCTTTCACTCCAGTGATGCGGCGGATGGAATCCGCTTCTCCACCTATCGGATTGGTGGCGCCTTTGAATGTATCCGACCATCCCTGCATCCGCTCCCGTGTCAGGTCGTGAGCAATAATGGGGAGGTCCAGTTCGCGCGCCCCCAGCACGCGGTCGTGCTGGCTGTCAAGGAGGGCGACATAGCGCGGTGTGCCAACCTCCGCCGCCTGATCAACAAGCAAAGCGACATCTTCACTGTACAGGGGACAGTCAATAATGAACGTGCCTTCCTGGGTCTTTAGGATATAAACGGGGACGCCGGGATAGCGGGTTTCCTGATAAAGGCCTGAACCTACTTTGCGCATACAAACTCCTGCAGGGTGCGATAGACGGCCCCCCTATTATAACGGCAGGGTGAAGTAGAAGGTCGAACCGCGGGATTCTTCGCTTTCTACCCAGATCTTCCCCCCATGCGCTTCGACCGCAAGCCTGCAGAAAGCCAGTCCGAGCCCTAACCCCTTGGGCCGGGCTTCCGTTTGAATGCGTGTGAACTTCTCGAAAATCCGATCCTGTTCTGCCTTGGGAATCCCGAGCCCCTGATCGCTGACACTGATCAGAATCGCATCATCCTTCTTCCGCGCCCTGACTCGTATTTCGCCCTGACCATGTGTGTATTTACTCGCATTTTCAACCAGATTAATGAGGACCCTGCGGATCATCCCTTCATCGATACTGATCGGGGGGAGGTCTGATCCAAGATCAAACAGCAGCACCTGCCCCTTCGCATCCGCGGTCGGGTGAACCTCTTCCATCGCCTCAGCAATAAGTGTACTCATCGACGTCTCAGTCTTGTTCAGGACCGCCTTGCCAGCTTCCAGCCGTGTGAGATCCAGCAGCGATTCCACCAGTCGGGATGCCCGCCGGCTTGACCGGTACGCAATCGAAAGGACGGAATGCAACTGGTCGTCATCTGGAAGCCCTAACTGCATGACTTCAAGGCTTGAGATGACATTCCCCAGCGGAGAACGCAGGTCATGAAAGATCATCGATGTCAGATCGTCGCGTAGCTCATCGAGTTCGAGGCGCTCTGAAACATCACGCATAATCCATTGGATGAAGGGCCCTTCGCTCAATTCAATCCGCTTTGCATACACCTCCACGGGGATAGGACGTCCGCCGAGGGGGTAGGCTTCGCTCTGGTGGGAAAAGGTGTTCTCGGGCGACAGCAACTCCTCACCTTCAAGCATCGTCTGGTCCGCCTTGTGGACCGTAAGAATGGATTGCCGCAGGAGTGTTTCCCGATCGCGATTCAGGAAACTTACGGCGCGATGATTGGCATCAACAATCTGTCCCTTTAAGTCCGTGATGAGAATGGGGTCAATGCTGTCCTCAAAGAGGCTCGCATAGCGGCGGCGTGCAGCCTGTGTCTCTGCGAAGAGTTCGGCATGCGCAATGGCCGTTCCGGCGAGCCCCGCGATACCGAGCAGCAGGTCGAATTGCTCCTGTGAAAAATCCTCGCCGCGCGGGTTGATCGCCTGCAAGACACCGGTTGTCTTGCCCTGGATGCGGATGGGAACGCAGGCCATGGCGCGCGTTGTGAAACCAAGTTTCTCATCCATCTCGCGGAAGAAATGAGGATCGGACTGGACATCAGAGACCCACAGCGGTTTATCTTGCTCGAACACCCAGCCGGCGATCCCCTCCCCTTTTTCCAGTGACAGACCGATGATGTCCTCCGCCCCGCGGCCTATGGCGACCTCGTAGGTAAGGCACTCCTTTTCTTCGTCATACAGGGCCAGCGACGCCGCTTCCACGGCCAGCGTGTCCTGGGTTTGAAGCAAAATACGATGCAGCACTTCATCCACATTCAGGGTAGCTGTGACCACCCGGGCCGTTTCCGCCAGGGAGATCATCGCCTGTGCGCGCCGTTGAACCTCAGCGAAGAGCTGGGCGTTAGCAATGGCTGTCGAAGCCTGGTCTGCAAATGCGCTTACAATTTCGACGTCTCCCTGTTTGTACGCGCCAACCTTGCGGCTGTCGACATTCAGCACGCCAACGGCGCGATCGCGAATGAGCAGCGGGGCACCGATCCAGCCGTGAATGTTCTTCGCTTCCGGCAGACGGTCATCCTTCAGCCAGCCTTCATCCTGCTGGACATCGTTACGAACAAGTGGTTTGGATGTCGTGATCACCTGCCCATTAAGGACACTTGGGTCAACGGGGAGTTGCAGACCGACAATGGACTCGTTGTCCTCAAACCCGATCGCAGCCATGAGTCGAAGGTGGTCATCATCCCTGACCAGAATACTCGCACTGTCAAACTCGACCACGCGTTTCAGTTGTTCCAGGATCTGGGGGAACACGCGTGCAGGATCAAGGGTGGAGTTGATGGAGCGGGAGATTTCCTGCAGGGTCAGGCTGATATTCCGGCGCTGCTGCTCGGCCTGGAACAGCCGCGCATTTTCAACGGCGATACCGGCTTGATCCGCGATGGCTGTCAACAATGAAAGGTGGGCTTCATTGAGGCAATGCGGTTCGGGGTGAACAATGGTGAGCGCGCCAACCACCCGGTCGCGTGCGATCAGCGGCACACAGACTGCTGAGCGGGGGTCTTTTTCATTCTCAACTTGCTCACGCAGCAACCAGCGATCATCTTCCAGTGTATTGGGAACGAGAACAGACTCCCGGTTCTCCACCACCCAGCCAGCGAGACCGCGTTCCATTGTGTCAGTTAGTTGCTGGGCGGTGTGATCGAAGACACGACCCTTCAGCGCCAGGGCACCGTCGATCACATTGTGCTTTTCGTCCAGCACGAGAATACTGCCGCGCGGGGCCTCAACCGTCTCCAGCGTTAATTGCAGAACCCTCTTCAACAGCTCACGAAGATCGAGTTCGGCCGTCAACTCCCGGCTGATGGAATAGAGAAGCGCCAGGGATGTTTTTGCGAGTTCAGAGGATGGGTGGTTTGTTTTCATCATCCATGACCGGATCCGGTCGATTCCCTCATGTCGCGATGTGCGTCAGGAGCCAAGCTGCCCGCTACCCGGCGCATCATCTCGGTTTAATAACAGTCGTTGGTGCTCTGGTCAACCGGAGTATAGCACATGCAGAGGACCACCAGACCGATCCGGAAGGAGGTAAAAACGTCACATTACATTGATTAATCTGAGGATAATCGATGCCATCGGAGCAAGGCGCTGAGCAGCGTCCCGACCGAAAGACCGGGGATGCCCAAACCAATCAGGAGCGGGATTCCCGCTGACGACGCGGTTTCAACTCGTCACGAAAAGCAAGCGTGAGAAAACCGTTGACCACACTGACCAGAATGGCACCGAGCAAGGCAGCCCACACACTGTCGACCTGAAATCCGAAGGAGGTGGGGAAAATGTTGCCGACCAGCCCTGTAATCCAGAAGAGGAAGGTATTGATCACCAGCGTGAACAGCCCCAGGGTGAGAAGGATGAGCGGGCAGGTGAGCAGCTTCAGGATGGGTCGCAGCAGTGCATTCAACACGGCAAACAAGGCGCCGAGCGCAAGAAAAGTCCACCACGCGTCATTCACGGGTGAAATCCCGTCAATCCAACCGGTCCCAACGGCAACATAGAGGGCAGCGCCATTGATCAACCACCTCAAAAGCAACCGATTCATACGGCCTCCCGCCGTTCTGCACGCCGATCTGCATCAACAGTCGGGTGTCGCGAGTGCCTACAGTATACCTGTTTGCTCCTACTCAACAAAGATTTCCACGTGCTCGCGGTCTTCTTCATCAATCACATCCAGGATCTTGCCCGTCAAGCCCTGCCGGATGGCTTCAGCCATCTCTTCCATCACCGATTCCTGCTCGATATCCGGGACAAAGCGTGCCCCCATCCGCATCCCCACATCCACCAGGCTCATCGGGATGTTCACCTTGACGGATTCCTTCCCGGTATCCATGTTCACCACTCGGATCCGCAACCAGCGGGCATCGGTCTCCAATTTCCGTGAGACGTTCTTGGTCTGCTTGGACAATGCCTGGAGCAGGCGCGTTCCTTCTTCGGCTGTAATCTTTCCATCTTCAATCATTTTTAATATCTTGACGCGTTCATTTGATGACATCGCAACCTCCTTGCTTATCCCATGACAACTTCAACGCGCTCGCCATCCTCACCCTCATTTACGAGAATGGTCATCGGTGTTTTCTGGTCGAGCTTATCGCCCATGGCCAGCAGTACTTCATCAAGTCCAGTGCTGTCGAAACCTCGGATGCTTGGCCCAAAGACACGCAGGAACCAGGCGGTCGGCCTAATCGGTAGAGGCAGGCTGATGGCAATCTTGCGCGGCCATTCGTCCTGGCCGGTATAGACACGCACGTGCACCCACGGAGAATTACTGGAGGCAAGCATCAGTACAGTCAGGACGCCACCAACCAGCAACAACGGCCCGGCACAGACCCACCACCACCCGCCAATGGTCGAGAGACCATAACCCGCAGCGACAATGGCTATGCCAACACTGAACGGGATCCACCACCAATGCCGCCAACGAGCGGGGATGGATGTCGACTCCACAAATTCGGGATGTGTGGGTTCCTGATCCTCAGGTTCCTCCTCAAGCCGCCGGATCGCCTCCGTCACATCAATCCTGCCAGCTTCGACATCCGCCAATACACCGTTCCGATAGCTATCATCATCCATGACTGTCAACTCTCCTCATGCCCGGCTGCTGCAAAGCCATTCTGCTATCAAGCTGTCTCCGAGACGGTGACCGTTCCAGTTCGATCCGCCTTGAATAGGTGGCCAAGATCAGAATGAAGCAGATAGAAACCCATCGCAGCGATGAGCGCAATGCCTGCAGCCGCGAACCACACATAGTCAGGATTGGCATGATCCATAATCAGCCCGGCAAGATACAATCCAACGGCGTTCGGTATCGTCCACGAGAAACCATACACGGCCATATAACGACCACGCATGTCCTCCGGAGCCAGAGCGGCCGCGATGGATTGACCGGTTGGCGCCGTTAGCATCTCACCAATGGTGATGATCACCATGGCGACCATGAACATGATAAAGCTTCCAACTAGGCCGTACAATCCGAAGCCAACGACATACAACAGCGAACCCAGCGCGAGCATCCGGAAGGGCGATCGGTTTTCAATGCGCCTGGTAATGGCAAACTGAAACAGGACCACCATGCCGGCATTCAAACTGATAAGAGCACCGAATCCTCGCTCAGACACAGCATGTACATCACGCAGATACACGGGCAGCGTCCCATTCATCTGCATATAGGCAAGAACCATCAACATGTTCGCAAACAGGAACAGGATAAACGTGCGATCCTTCAGCGTCCGTCCGTATCCTGCAAAGGTCTGCCCTATACTCTCCTGCTCCTGAGAGGTCGTCTGTTCCGGCCGCGTCTCTGGAAGAAGCACAAAGACAAGAAATGCGGTAATGGTGCTGGCAATAGCATCCACGATAAACAGCAACAGGTATGACTTTGCTGCAAGAAGGCCTCCGATGGCGGGGCCGATGGTTACAGCAAGATTGTGCATCACGCGCAGGATGCCATACCCCTGGGCGCGTTTCTCCTCCGGCAGCAGGTCTGCGACCATTGCGCCGCTTGCAGGTCCTGCGGTATTCGCCAGCAAACCGACAAAGACAGCGACACCCGCGAAGAGGGAATACACATTAACGACGCCCATCAGCACACTGGATGCAGCGCTCGTTATCAGCCCGAAAATCACCATGGTTTTCCGGCCGTAGCGATCCGTCAGCGCACCCCCGAGTGTGCTTCCTAACACACTCGATATTGAGAAAATACCGAATAGGATACCCACCTGCGTGACGGTCACCCCGAACTTCGCGGTGACATACAGTGTGAAGAACGGAAAGAGCAGCGCACTGCCCAGCGCGTCGATGAAACGCGAGCCCACCAGCATCCAGAAATCGCGCGGGAATTCGTGAAATGTCGTTCGCACTCGTTCAATCATTCGATTACCCATGCTGTCCCTTCCCCTCGTCAGGGCAGTACCTTCCTCATCCAGGTCAACGTCCGATGCAGCCTGAACCCAAGAGCTCGAAATGTATCCGCAGCCGCTTCATCGGGATAATCCATAATTAACGGAATCCGGCCCTGCTGGAGCTCAGCGATGCCATACCGTAGCACACCCTCTTCAATCTGCCCCCGATGGGATGGGGCCACCATCATCACGAGCCTCCAGCGGCCGTCGTCAATACCCCAGCGCGCTGTGAGACTGGCCAGCAGTGAGCCCTGGTCCATCCAGACCCAATGCCGCCGGCTACCCCTGTTCAAGCGCCCCATAAAGCTCGTCGCTCGAAAGAAACTGGAACGCAGTGGATAGGGCCAGATTAATCCCTCAGGAGAGACCGTGCGCGCCAGGTTCCATTGCAGCGTCCATTCATCGCGATCCCGCTGGCGCATCGGCACCAACATATCTGACTCAGGCGCTTTCCTTCCGCTCCGAATCCAGGTCGTGCGAGTTGCCATGGAAGAGAAGCCCAGAGTCTCATACAAACGGCGCGCGCCAAGATTATCGCTGTCCACTTGCAGGACGACTTCCCGTGCGCGCTCCTCATACGCCGAATCCAGACAAGCCCTGACCAGTGCAGACGCAATGCCTTTGCGCCGTTCTTCCGGGTGAACCGCCACATTTGCGATCACCCACCTTCCAGGCGAGCCTGTCACTTCGACCATGCTGGCGTTCCCGACCAGCCTCCCGTTCACCTCCCACACAAATCCACGCGGGTAGGCAGCGGGAGGCAGCACCATATGCCCGGCCAGCCATCCAATCCAGCCTGCGCGGCCAAACAGTTGCATGGCATCAACCATACGCCTTCCCGCTGCATCCAGGGTTGAAGCGAATGCTGTCCGCAGCAATGCGGCAAGTGCGGCCATGTCACGCCGTGGCTCAACCGGCCGGATGCCAGTCCGCGAGCTGGATGATGAGGCAGTTGCAGCTATCACGACTTCCCCTCCAACGCCTCCAGAAGCATCTCTGCTTCGTTGACGTTGATTTTGCCCTCCTCAACCATCTTGAGGATAGCCAGCCGTTCTTCCTCACTCGCGCCTGCCGCGGGTACACGCCCGGGAAGATCAAAGTCATATTGCATCTGGATACGGCGCGCCTGTGCAGCTTTTCGCTGCGCCCGAGCCACCGATCGACGGACTTTCTCGCCGATGCGACGAGCATCAAAGCCATGCAATCCGGCTCCCAGGGCATCGAACTGCGCTTCCATCTCCGCCATCTTGGCATCGATTTCCGCAATCACTTCCAGCCCTTCCAGACCGTTGATGTCCTCCGGTGATCGTTCACTGCTCCGCAGCCAGAGATCACCGCCTGCCTCGAGGTCCAGCTTTGCAGTGCCATCCCCAAATCGAACGGTCTCCCCGTCAATCTGTTCATCCTCTTCGGCAAGCTGGGGGAGATGTTTCTCGCCGCCACATCTGTATTGAACCGTAGCAGAAGACCCCTTCTCCAGCGTGCAGGAGAGGTCACCTCCAGCGGAAACCTGGGTCTCAAGTGCCTCTGTTGGTTTGATGCTGATGACAACATCCCCTCCGGCCTTCATCTGGATGCCGCCCTTGTGCTTGGCGATGTACGCATCACCACCTACGCCACGCAGGATGATGTCCCCCGCAACACGCTCAATGGCCGCATCGCCGCCGACGCGGTCGACCGTCAGGCTGCCCTGCATCTTGCGAACCCGGATATTGCCGCCAATGACTTCAAACGCTGCCTGTCCTACCCGGCGCAGACTGAGATCACCGCCGACCCAGCGAAGCATAATGTCACTGGTAACACCGGTGATGCGCACGTCCCCGCCAACCCGCTCGATATCCAGCTTGGCAAAGGGAGGAACAAACATCAAACACCCTGAATTGCACCTGACGGCAATGTCGTCGCCGTTTTTCTCTACATGCAGGTCGCCCTTCCCGGGGGCCTGCACTTCAAAGGCTGAATCCTCGCGCCCGGACACGCGTAGATCGCCGCCGATGTGCTCGACCTGAATGGAAACCTTCTCTCCCACTTCATGAACTATCTTTTCCATGCCGCAACCTCCTTCCGGATGGATCACTTGCCTTCCAGCAATTTCATCGCCTCTTCGGAACTGATTTTGCTCGTCGCCAGATCGTCCAGGATCTTGTGACGCTCTTCATCCGTGAGCATGGGCGTCTCCGGTCCTACGGTAAATCCCAGCGCGCGGATGACTTCTGTCAGCCGTGAGCGGAGGGTGGGATAAGACATGCCCAATTCATCCTCCATGCGGCTCAATTTGCCCTCGCAGCGGATGAATGTCTCCACGAAACTGAGCTGCTCTCCTGAAAGGCGCCCCATCCGCCCCAGATCAAAGTGCCCCTCGATCTGCGTATCACAATTCCGGCAGTGCAGCCGTGTGACATTCATTTTTTCACCGCACACCGGACATTTCGACAGGACTGGATTCATCTTAACGCTTCCTCCCTCAGGCCGATCCCGGCAGGTTCAAGACATTCCCGCCAGCTAGTCCGTGCTGACTCGCTCGACCGCCTGCTTGCATCGAGGAGTGAAGTTCCGGTTTGAATCAAAGCTCGTCCAATGGAAGCCGCGAGTTTCTGCCCCTGCGTGGGATGCGCTCCCCGCGCCTGCTGGACCAATCGTCTGCGTCTCGCTTCCTCCAACCGCGCCGCCTGAATCATATGCGGCATGAGTAAATCCGTTCGATAGTTCCCCATCATTTCACCCTCTCCTTCCACTCGTTGAGAGGCCCTCTTGGTCTCTGCAGCTCTCTGGCTTGAACGTCCAGTCCATCGTCGTGAGTAACCTGCCTGTCGTCATTCGAGAGCCCTTACACATCTCAACCCCGGTCAGGATGCTATGCCAACCGCTCGTTTCCTGCGTTCCTTAATCTCCTTGGCCTGCTCTTCGATCGTCATAAGGGCAGGGATAAAGAAGCCCATGATCCCTTCCAGCAGGCAGACAAGCCCGCTTGCGACAAACAGCGTCCTGATCCCCACCGCATCCGCAACGGGCCCTGCGACTGCCAGGCTGGCGATGGTCATTGCGGAGGCGAGGCTGGAGGTGACGGTAAAGACCCGCCCCTGCATTTCCGGTGCCGTCGTGGCCTGCAGCATCGCCCCGATCGTGCCGTTCACAAACGGCAGCAGGAACCCAATCGAAACGGAGGCAGCGATGGCGATCCAGAAAGCCGTTGCCGGTGTCAAGCCAAGAATGATGATGCCAACCCCGAGCAACGCTGTCCCCGTCAGGATAGTCACGGTCTTCTTTCGGAACCCGCCCCAAACACTCAATGCAACGCCGCCTACCAGCAATCCGATCCCGTGGGCGGATTCAAGTACGGCAAGTTCCGGCGCTCCACCAAGAAACTGCTGCTTGACGAGAAGAGGCATCATGCTGAAAGCCGGGTTGATCATGAAATTGAGAGTCATCGCCATGCCCAGAAAAATCGCCATACCGCGCCAGCCAAGGATGTATCGAAAGCCTTCCCGCATATCGAGCCAAACGCTCGGGCGCTCCCCGTCTTTCCCCGGCTCAACGACGGGTTCTGGAATGCTGATGACCAGTAACGTGCCAATGGCAACCACCGCTGTGCCCACATCAATCATCATCACGCTGTGCAACGGCAGCAGCTCCAGGAACAACGCTCCCAGTGCGGGGCCGACAAACGACAGGATTCCTTCCAGTGTTTGATTGATCCCGGCCACTCGAGCGAGATGCCGTTCCGGGACCATCAGCGAAGTGGATGCACTCATCGCAGGGCCGTGGAAAGTGCTGCCGAGCGCTCGTGAGAAAATTACGACGTACACATGCCAGACCTGCATGCTTCCAGCCCAGAATTGATATGCCAGCCACAAGGAGACCAGCCCTGTAAACGCATCCGCCAGTATCATGACCGTCCGGCGTTTGTGCCGGTCGATGTAGACTCCTGCCATCGGGCCGAGGATGACACGCGGTATGACAGAAAGAAGTGTCGATCCCGCCAGCACGGTTGCCGACCCTGTCAGGTCTGTGAGCCACCAGATGAGTGCGAAACGCGCGATCGCTGTCCCGATCAGCGAGAACGCCTGGCCGGTCCAGATGGTAAAGAACGGTGCTCTCCATGTTCGCTCGTTGTGTGCGTCGGTCGTCATACTGTCCCTCTGCTCAGGCATGCCATTCAACAGAATCCAAAATATTACACAGGACTTTCAGTTTTCTTATCGCAATATCATTATTTCTTATTCTTACTTCAATATTCTTGGGTAGATTACGGTACTTATTGAATATTGTCAAGAGCGGATTCGATTTTCCTTATTTCATCTCGGGAGGGATAGCCGGGATGCTGTCACGCCGGACGCCGATCATGCTCTGATAAAATAGAGGCATTCTCGAAAACTACCCTCACTGTGGTTGAGGACCGGCACACAAGAAGGATGGGGCGTGACAACACCTGATGCGCTTACCTTGGATATCGAAGGTCTGGCTTACGGCGGCGATGCCTTCGGCAGGGCGGAGGACGGCCGCATGGTCTTCGTCCCGTTTGCTGCGCCCGGCGAACGAGTCCGCTGCACACTCGTCGAGGATCATGCACGCTGGGCGAAAGGCGAACTTGTCGACATCATCACCCCTCATCCGGAACGGATTGAGCCAGCCTGTCCCCATTTCGGCAACTGCGGCGGGTGCCACTACCAGTTCCTCCCCTACACGCTGCAGGTGGAAGCGAAACAGGACATCGTTCGTTCGCAGTTATTGCGCATCGGGAAGATTCAGGATCCGCCGCTGCAGGCAATGATCCCCTCTCCCAGAACATGGAACATGCGCAATCATATCCAGTTTCACCAGCGCCCTGACGGAACCCTTGGCTTTCATCGCGCCGGATCCAGCGAGATCATGCCCATCAACACATGCCTGCTCCCGCTCGAGCCCATCCGCGAGCTCTGGACGCGGGTGGAGCTTGATCCTATGGAGGGCGTGGAACGGATTGGATTCCGCTGTGACAGTATGGCCAACAACCTGGTTATCCTTCATGGCAACCGAAGCGCAGATGTGGAGATGAGCATGGACGCAGATGCGTCGGTCGCATGGATTTCGCCTTACGGGACCCAGATCCTGGGGGGAGAGGCTCACCTCCAGTATCACGTGCTCGATCAACCATTCCTCGTCTCACCTTCGTCCTTCTTCCAGGTGAACAGCAGTCTGCTTGAGCGCATGGTCAACGAGGTGATGGGCTTCCTGAAACCCCAAGCCGGAGAGACCGTCCTCGACCTGTATGCCGGCGTCGGCTTGTTCAGCGTATTCGCCGCCTCAAATGGTGCAGCGGTCATCGCAGTGGAGAGCGGTTTGTCATCCTGCAACGATTTCGCCTTGAACCTGGAACCCTTTGATGACATCGAGCTTTATCAGGCACAGGTGGAAGAAGTCGTACCCTATCTTGACAGATCATTCGACGCCGTCATCGTCGATCCCCCCCGGGCGGGCCTTGCGCGCGAAGTGCGTGACGCGTTGATCGAAAATCGGCCGAAGCGATTGGTCTATGTCTCCTGCGACACGGCAACCTTTGCCCGCGATGCGCGCAGGTTGATCGATGGGGGCTTTACCTGCACAAGCATCCAGCCCATCGATCTCTTCCCCCAGACGTATCACATTGAATTGATTTCGTACTGGGAATAAACTGCCAGCGACGACATGAAGTTTGCGGAGTCAGGCGTCCGCTGTCTTTAATTGCTTCTCCAACTCCGGCAAATCCACCCGTGCTGAAAAATCGAGGCTCAACGGCGTAACGGACACCTCTCTGGCGATCCGCAGTGCGTAGATATCGGAATCCGGCTCCAGAATGTCAGGATCATAAGCCATCTCCCACTCAAGCTGAAACGGCTTGCTGAAATCGCGGGATTCTGGTTTTTTGACGACGTAATAGCTCTGTCTGGAAAGACTCGTCATCCGCCAGGGTGTCTCAGAGGTTGCGCCAACGGGCACATCCACCTTGAGAATTTTGACGTCTTCCGGGAAGCTGTGCGTCAGAACCAGGGAAGCGAACTTCTGAGCGAAGAAGGCAGCCGCACCGATATCCGTGTCATCCGAAAGGGCTATCATCTCTTCAATTTCCATCTGTGCGGAAACGGCAAGAGCCGGGATGCCCCAGGCTGCGCCTTCATACGCCGCCATGACGGTTCCCGAAATCGTGATGGTCATTCCCATGTTCTCGCCATAATTGATACCCGAGACCACCAGGTCCGGTTTTCTTGGCGCCAACTCCAGAATCCCGTGCTGAACGGACTGAGCGGGCGTGCCTTCAATCCCATAAGCTTTAAGATGATGCCCATTCAGTGACAGTGCATACGGGTGGATGATGCGCGTGGAATCTTGCCGCATCGAACGCCCCGTGCTGGATTGTTGCTCCCATGGTGCCGCCACAAGCAGATCTCCCAGGGGAGCCAGCGCCTCAGCCAGGCGCCTCAGCCCGGGCGAGTGAATACCATCATCATTGGTCAACAGGATTAAGGGTCTTTTCGTCATTCGTTCAATTTCTCCTGCCAGCATGTTCTTGCGGAGTTTCATGCCATCGTCGGATTGGGATCGTTTGCTTTACTCTTCGCCACGTGCTTCCGCCGCAAGTTGGTTAAAAAACTGTTCGAGCACCTCATGTCGCTGCCGGGCCATTCGGATTGCCGGTGAGGTGTACAATGATTCGCGAATTCTGCGCAGTTTAAACAGGTACTCGTGATATGCGCTGTGTGGCTCACCCTCCTCTTTCACCCCGGTCTCAAGAAACCGTTCCGAAGGTTCCGCAAAAAAGGGTTGCCCCGCCTGGAGTGCATAACCAAGGGTTCGCGCCGCGCCATAAGCCCCGTTCACATCGAGCTTATCCGCGTCAAAGAGAATTTTCGCCTCGAGTGTCTCTGGCTTTTCACTGCCGCGAAACCGGTGCGCACGAATGCTGTGTTCAACCGCCCGGATGCGTTCTTCCTCCCACCCTTCCTCGAGGAGGATCTCGCGCGCAAATGCTGCCGATGTTTCCTCGTGGCTCATCCTGGCGCCATCCTCTCCCGGCGCGGCGCCGCGCGAATCGTGGAGCAGTGCGGCCGCCTCGAGGATTTCCAGGTCTGCGCCCAGCTCCTCACCAATGGTCAACGCCATTCGTAGAACACGCCGGATGTGTCCAAACCCATGAACCGGGTCTTCTCCGTCATACCATGCACGGGCCTGTTCAATCGTTGGCATCCTCTGCAGCGCTCCTTCTCGTGTGTGGTTCCAGACAAACGCAGCCCCCGTCCATGAGGAGGGGGTTGCAGACAGACTTGTGATGTGACGTATGGGAGCTGACCAACGCTGGATAAATGAATGGCATTGCGCCCATGACGGCAGCCAGAGCCGAGTATAGCCAGCCTGTCTGCCAACGTCAAGCCGCTCAATGCAGGCAGAGCCGCATGCCGCACTCCACATTTGACGTCCAGAACGAATATGATAGAATGCTCGGGTCTATCCGGGAGGTACTTGTGGCTCGAAAAACAACCGGCATCGTCCGCTGGTTCGATGGCTCAAAAGGCTATGGATACATCGACGCCGAATCCGGCGAAGATGTGTTCGTGCATTACACTGCCATCACCTGCGATAACATACGCCTTCTTGCAGAAGGCGAGCAGGTGTCCTTCTTTCTAGAGGAAACGTCACGCGGACCCGTCGCCAGCGACATTTCCCGCCTAAATTGACGCAGCATATGGCATCGTCACACAACCCGTCAGGAACATAATCTGACGGGGTTTTGTCGTATGATCTAGGCAACGCAGTCCTGACAGGAATAATCATGGCATCAAAGACATTACGAATCGTCCCGCTTGGGGGACTTGGCGAGATTGGAAAGAACATGATGGCCATCGAGTACGGGGAAAACATCCTCGTGATCGATGCCGGGATCATGTTCCCGGAAAACGACATGCTGGGGATCGATTACATCATCCCCGATTTCAGCTATCTGCGCGAACGAAGCGGGATCATCCGAGGCATCATCATCACCCACGGCCATGAAGACCATACCGGAGCCATCCGTCATCTGATGGAAGATGTCCAGGCCCCCGTCTATGCAACCCGCCTCACCCGGGGACTTCTCGAGGTTAAGCTTCGCCGCGGCGGGCTTCTCGACAACGTTGATCTTCAAACCATTGAGGCTGGCAGTTCACTATCCATCGGCCCGTTCGACCTGGAATTTTTCCATGTCTGCCATTCCATCCCGGACGGCATCGGCGTTGGCATCTCCACCCCCGCGGGACTGATTGTGCACTCCGGGGACTATAAATTCGATCACACCCCGGTGGATGGCTGGCCAACGGACTTCGGCAAACTCGCGGAGTTCGGAAAGCGCGGTGTACTGGCGCTCCTCGCCGATTCGACCAACAGTGACCAGCCCGGATGGACACCCTCGGAAGCCACCCTGGATGGCGCATTTGATGATGTCTTTCGCGCGGCCAGGGGACGGATTCTCATTGGGACCTTCGCATCACTCATCTCCCGCATCCAACAAGTAGCGAACGCAGCTCAACGGCACAATCGCGTCATGTCCTTCGTGGGAACGAGCATGGTGGACAACACACGCATGGCGAGAAAACTAGGCTACCTGGACATCCCCAACGACATCATCGTACCCATTGAGCAGGCGCTCCAGATGAATCCTTCCCGGGTAGTCATCATGTGCACCGGGACCCAGGGGGAACCTATGTCGATACTGGGACGCCTTTCTTCGGGCGTATACCACGGATTCGATATCCAGGAAGGCGACACCATCATTCTCTCTTCCGCGCCCATTCCCGGTAACGAGGAGATGATCCACCGAACCATCAATCGCCTGTTCCAGCGGGGTGCCGATGTCCATTACGAGCCCATCGCGCCAACCCACGTTTCAGGGCACGCCAGCATGGAAGAGATGAAATTTTTGCTCCAGTTGGTCAACCCCAGGTATCTCATTCCCATCCACGGCGAACTACGCCATCTGAAGCAGCATGCAAAACTGGCCGAGGAAACCGGCATGCCGCCCGAGCGCATCGCCGTCGTTGAAAACGGCACCATCGTGGAGTTCAAGAACGGCAACCTCACAATTGCAGACAGGATTCCCGGCGGATATGTTTTTGTTGACGGAAGCGGTGTAGGTGATGTGGGCCCAAAGGTGATCCGGGAGCGCGAAGCGTTGGCCCGTGATGGCGTTGTGGCCGTCCATCTCACCCTGGATGCGGGTTCCGGCAAGCTCATCGGTCAGCCTGAAATTCTTTCCAAGGGCTTCGTCTTCAAACGGGATGCGGAATCGCTTTTTCAGGATGCGCGCGAAGTCATCCGTGAAGCGGTCGAGAATGAGGACGATGCGCGTGATGTCGAAGTGCGCGTAGAAAAAGCGCTTGCCCGGCTGTACCATGCACGTATTCGCCGTAAACCTGTGATCTTCATCTTCACAACCGTCAACGGGGCAGGGGAGGCAAAAACCTGATTGCGCCGCCCTGTTGCGAGAGTATAATCCACCACACATGAAAGCCCACCGAGCGATTCTTCCTTTGGCACTCATCCTGCTTCTCGGCGCATGCGCGAGCGGCAGCGTGCTGCCCACCCCAACCGAAACGTTGCCCCCGACACCGACAGCCACATCAGAACCCCTTGCAGCGCTGGTGAATGGCGAGGGAATCACTCTCGCCAGCTTTGAGGCCGAGATGAGCCGATATCTCGCCGCACAGATTGCTTCTGGCACCGATCCTGCAACCAACCCAGAGGATGTCCTGACCGTGCTGAACGCACGCATAGACCGCATGCTGCTTGCGCAGGGTGCCCTCGAGGTTGGAATCGTGATCGATATTCATGAGGTCACAGCCCGTATTGAACAGCTTGCCGACGACCTGGGTGGTCTTGAAGCCGTCGCCGCATGGCTCGCTGCCCAGGGGTATACTGCAGAAGAATTCGAACTGGCGCTTCAGGAGGACATGCTGGCGCGGGCCATGATTGACCATCTCACGCAGGACCTCGCCCGCATCCAGGAGCATGTACACGCGCGGCACATCCTTGTCGCCACCAGAGAGGAAGCCGAGGCTATTCTGCAGGATCTGTCAGCTGGCGAGTCGTTCGAAGAGCTTGCCCGCACACTGTCCACGGATCCATCCACGCGCCCTGCTGGCGGTGACCTGGGCTGGTTCCCGCAGGGCGCTTTACTCATTCCTGAAGTGGAAACGACCGCTTTCGAGCTTGAGCCCGGCGAGGTCAGCGATGTCGTAGAAAGCCCGCTGGGGTTTCACATCATCGAGACAATTGCGCGAGAATCACGTGTGATCACGGAAGATAATCTTCTCCGCCAACAGGAATGGACAGTCTCACAGTGGCTGGAAGAACGGCGGCAGAATGCTGATATCACGGTCTACATCACGCCCGAAACGTGGTGAGGAGGGGAACTATGGATACACCTGCTCGTAAGCAACGAAGACGCGGAAAGATGGGCAAGTTGATTCTCAATTTGCTCACCTTTGTGCTCCTTATTGGGACGCTCAGTCTTGCCGCTGCCTTCATTACCCTGCTCATCAACCCCTGGATGTCGTTTAATCCTTTCCCGCCACCGACCATCCCGGCAACCGTCGGTTCCCCTTCGCCGACCATCACTGCTGCGCAGCCGCTCCCTTCAACCTGGACTCCAACACCATCCGTCACGCCAGTGCCGACGGATACGCCCACGCTGACACCCACACCAACCGAGACGCCAGAACCGATCGATGTGGAAGAGACAGTCGATCCGGAAGAGGTCCCCTTCACCCTTCAACCTGGCAGCCCGATCGCCCTCCCCAATTACCTCTCCAATGGGCTCGGATGTGAATACCTTGGTGTCGGCGGTCAGGTCTTTTCTCTGGATGGAGCACCAATCAGCGGTCTTGTCGTCCGCCTGGGCGGGGAGTTTGACGGGCAATCGATCTCGATGGAAAGCGTTACGGGAACAGCCACAGAAATTGGACCCGGCGGCTTCCTCTTCGACGTTGCCAATCTGCCAATTGCAAGCGAAGAGACGATGTGGGTGCAAATCGATAACGGAAGCGGTACGCCGCTCTCCGAACGCGTATTCCTCACAACGACAACCGACTGCAACGAGAATCTCATCCTTGTTAACTGGAGACAGGTCCGAGATCAGTAGAGAGGAAAGGTCTGGAATACAAAAAGCCTCCGGCAAGTCGATGCCGGAGGCTTTTTCATGGGTAAGCTGTTTTCTACTTCAGGCTTTCGCTCAACGCCTGACACACATAGTCCACATCGTCTTCGCTCATGACGCTCGAGAATGGAATGGCAAGATTGCGCTCGCCCAGCATCTCCGTCACAGGGAAATCGCCCGGCTTGTAGCCGAAGGTCGAACGAAAATACGGTTGGAGATGAATGGGTGAGAAATAGGGGCGAGAAGGAACGCCGCACTCCTGTAATGTCGCCATAACAGCGGTTCTGTCGATGTGCTCAGCAAAGCGGATCACATACACAAACCAGCTCATATGGGAGGTGGAGGGAAGAATACCCAATGTGCTGACCGCATCCATCCCCTTCAGACGCGCACTGTACCAGGCCGCCACGTGTTCACGCTTTCCCATCAGTTCATCCAGCCGTGAAAGCTGGGCACGGCCAAGCGCAGCGCTCATTTCCGTCATGCGATAGTTGTACCCGAGGAAGGTATGCTCCAGCCATGTGTCGTTCGGCGCCCGACCCTGGTTGCAGAGGCTGCGGATTGATGAAGCCCAATCATCGCGGTCCGTGACAACAATGCCGCCCTCGCCGGTGGTCATCTGCTTGTTGGGGTAGAAGGCAAATACACCTGCATCTCCAAAGGTGCCCGCCATGCGTCCTTTGTAGGTTGAGCCCAGCGCCTCGCAGGAATCCTCAATCATGGCCAGTTGATGTTCCCTGGCGAGCCTCGCCAGAACATCATAGTCGGCGGGCTGACCGAACACATCGATCGGCAGCATGGCCTTCAAGGGACCCGGGCTGGCAGCTCCTTTACCCGGCAGCCATCTCTCTGCACGGCTCCCGCCTGCTGCAATGTCCTCGACCGCCGCTTCCGCCATGGCAGGGTCGATATTTCCACTGACGGGATCCACATCCACAAACACAGGAATGGCATGCTCGAACAGGATGACATTGCTGGAGGAGATAAAGGAAAAGGGTGTCGTGAGCACCAGGTCATGAACACCAACATCTGCGGCCCGAATGCAGAGGTGCAGACCCGTTGTTCCACTGCTCACAGCGATGGCATGCTTCACCCCGACATAGGCGGCGATCTCTTCCTCAAATCCGCGTATCTGTGGTCCCATCGCAAGCCATTTCGTGCGCATGACCTCGGCGACCGCGTCTCGTTCCAACTGCGTCAGATCGGGGGAAGACATGGGAATGCTGCGCTTCTCTGCCTGCTTCATGGCTCTCTAACCTCGCTTGCTTCTCATCTGGGCTCAGGCACAGGCCAGATGGATCCGGCACGGACGACTTGACCCGCAGGGACATCGCTTTTAACAACAGCACTGTTGCCGATCCGGGCGCGCGCACCGATTCCCACCTCGAGATTGATGGTGACGCCCATGCCAATGAGAACGGCCTCTCCAACGGAAACGCTGCCTGCTAGCAGCGATCCGGGAGCGATGTTCGCATAAGGTCCGATACGGCAGTCGTGAGAGACCACCGCGGATGTATTAATAATGACTCCATAACTGAGATTCGTGTCGCTGCCAACATAAGCGTGTGGAAAGAGTTGTACTCCTTCGCCCACTTTCGCACTCGGCTCCACCCATGCAGAAGGGTGAACGACAGAAGGACATTGAAAACTCTCGTCCTCAAGCAACCGGAAGACATCCACGCGACTCTGGATATTGCCGATTCCCCCGACAGCATTTACCGCGAGTCTCGCACCGCGCCTGTGCGCCTCGGGCAGGACAGCTCTTCCGCCTAAAACCGGCACATCAAGGATGGATTGGCCGGCCATCACGCCATCATCAATCACACCAGCAACGCGGTAGCGATCCTCCGCTCTGATCAGTTCGATAAGTGACTTACCATGTCCTCCCCCGCCATAGACGAGGACATCGCGTTCACCATAGGTCTCCTGCAACAATCCGGTGTCGGGCGCCGCCTCCACGCCGGCCACCGCGAGTAAATTCGACTTTGTAATCAGGCGACCCGCCGGCAGGTCGCTTACATCAATCCCCAGGGAATCAGCCAGCTCCCGCGCCGGCCTGGTGATACGCACATCCCCTTCCAATTCAGCTTGACCGAGATCTCGTGCGTGCGATTCCGGCGGGGTCCAGTCCTTTGAATCTGCAATCCAGCAAAGCGGATCTCCCGCCTGGAGCGTATCGCCGATCGCGGCGGTTAACCCGCACACAAACCCCGAGCGCGGCGCAACAAGATCTTCGACGCCTTTGGTGGATTCACAGGTCGCGAGGACCTCTCCCTCCTTCACGCGTGCGCCCGTCGAAATGGATAGATGGCTCAATCGTGAGGTCGGTTCATTGGGATTAAGGAGTGGTATATGGACAGGTGTCGCTTCAGCCATCCTTCGCTACTCTCCTTACAATCTTGCAGATCGACGCGTCACTTGCCTCCCGACCTGCACAGGATATCCCTCCTGCGAATTACATCAGTGCAAGCGCTGCTTGCACGATGTCCTCCACCTGCGGGAGCACCGCCCCTTCCAGGGGGCCGGAAGCCGGGATGGGCATATCCTCCGCCGAGACCCGGCTCACACGTCTATACGTTACACCTGACAGCGCCAGCGAAGCGATGAGTTCCGAGCCCCATCCAAACTCGCCGGGAGCCTCTTCAACGGTAAGGAGGCGTCCCGTTGCTTGTACGTGCCCCGCGAGCAGTGCAGGCTGAGCCGGGCTGAGCTGGGTGGGTGCAATGATGTCTGCAAAGACTTCATACTCATACCCAAGTCGGCGAACAGCCTCCATAGCCAGATGCAGTGCGTATCCGTACGCCGCGATCGTGATAATAGGCTTCGGCGCATCAGCCAGCGAAATATGGGCTACGGGATAATGACCATCGCTTGTTTTGCAGATGAATTCCCCAGCGTCTGCTTCATCCCGCACATCGAGACCATACAGAAGCTTATGCTCCACAAGGAGAACTGGATCGTCATCGTACAAAACCGCGCTTCGAACAACATCAGCAGGCGGAACGCAGTGATTCAACGCTACCACACGCAGGCCCGGGGCGCCCATAAAGTGCTTCTCCAGGGACTGGCTATGGGTCGGGCCATACCCGCGCCGCCCTCCCATGGGTGTACGCACGACCAGCGGAACACGTACCTGATCCGCACTCATCCAGCGCATTTTCGCAGCGTAATTAATGAGTTGATCCGCTCCGAGGGTCAGGAAATCACCGAACATGATTTCCACAATGGGGCGCAACCCCTGAACGGCCATGCCCACGCCTATCCCGATAAAACCAGCCTCCGAAATGGGTGTGGCGATCACACGATCCGGATAGGACGTGGAAAGACCCCGTGAAACCTTGAATGCGCCGCCGTAAGGATCGAGGATGTCTTCACCCAGCACAAAGACGTCTTCCGATTCTGCCATGCACGAATGAAGCGCCTCATTAATCGCCTCGAGCACAGTTGTCATAGCGTGCGCTCCAGCGGCGGCGTCAGCGCTGCGGGGTCCGCCAGTGGATCAGCTTCCGCTTGCCGGAACGCCCGCTGCACTTCTTCGTCAATTTCTTCCTCAAGCGTGTTGACCAGCTCGTGCGGCAGCTTCGTTCGAACAAGCTGAAGGGGATCGTTCTTGCGATGACGATCGATTTCCTCGGGGTCTCGCAGGTCGTCACCCTTGGAATGCGGCCCAAAGCGATAGGTGGAGCAAATCAACGCTGCCGGGCGCGATGTTTTACGGATGCTCTTCGTTAACTGACCCGAGACCCTCCGCACTTGCTGGAGGTTGGATCCATCAACCTGCTCTGCATCAATCGAAAAGGCAGCGAAACGTTCCCGGAGACCTCCAACCATGTGCTGCCCGATGGGTGTCGTCTGGGCATACTGATTGTTCTCCACAATAAAAAGGATAGGGAGCCCCCATAGCGATGCCATATTAAGGGTCTCGTACACCACGCCTTCGCCAAATGCGCCATCGCCAAGGAATGTAAACACCATCCCCTTGCCCTTCACCTTCCGGGCAAAGGCCATGCCCGTCCCCAGCGGGATGGTGCCGCCCAGGATGCCGCTGGAAAAGAAGGATTTCCACTTCACGTGCTGGCTTCCGCCGCGTCCGCCACACACGCCTGTCGTGCGACCCATTAATTCAGCCGCCAATGCATGCATGGGGCCACCGTAGGCGAGAAAATGACCATGACAGCGGTGATTGCTCACCACGATGTCATCCACTGTGACGTGGTGCAGCACACCGACGGCTATCGCTTCCTGACCAAGGTAGGTGTGGGTCGTCCCAAAGAACATCCCTCGAGAAAAGGATGCAAGCACCGTCTCCTCAAATCGACGGATTCTCAACATCTCCCGGTAATCATCAGCCAGTTGGCTCACAAAGACCCTTCTCCGAGCATCATCAGAACGCATCAGATGCCAGAAGTTTACCACTGTAGCCAGAAGAAACATAACCGGGCTGATTCCTGAGAAACAGCCCGGTCATGATTTTCCCACTTGCGGGATTTACATATTGGCTTCGCCGAAATCCTTGCCAACAATTCGCCACGCTTCGTGTGTCCCTGCCGGCGCCTTTGTTACGGCAAAGTAGCGGGTGCGGCCCTTGGCTTCCTTGGTTCGGATTTCCCAATCGGCACTCTTGAACTTGGTTTTCGTTTTCACATCATAAAATTCAAGTGTCTCTTTCATAATCCCTCCTCTGAATTATGAGTGTCCGTGAAGGTCATCCTACCCTCACGCCGCAAAGGAAACAAGGTTGACTTTTCCCATGCAATCGAGTAAAGGACTCTCAGCTTGATGAATCCTCATCTCCCATGAATTCCGGGGCTGTAGCATGACCCTGTTGACTGATACCTTCACGTTTTATCACAGCTACAACGGTTTCGATGAGAATTCTACAATCCAAACCAAAACTCCAGTTATCAACATACCATACATCAAGTTTGAATTTAACAGGCCAGGACAGCTCATTCCGTCCCTTGATCTGCGCCCAACCTGTGATTCCGGGCAAGACATCATGCCGCCGTGCCTGCTCCGGTGAATAGCGTTCCAGATACTGCATCAACAACGGCCTTGGCCCGACCAGACTCATCTCCCCTCTCAGAACATTAAGCAGCTCAGGCAGCTCATCCAGGCTGAACGATCGCAGAAAGCGGCCAAATGACGTCAGCCTGAGTTCATCCGGGAGCAGATTGCCCGCCCCATCACGCTCGTTCCGCATCGTGCGAAACTTGCATAAACGAAAGGGTTCTCCCCGATACCCGGGGCGATCCTGGCAGAAAAACACCGGTCTGCCATGCAGAGTCCAGACCAGCAATGCGATGAGCAGCAGCAACGGACTCAGGATCACAAATCCTGGCAGGGTGATGACATAATCCAGCACCCGTTTGCTGATGGGCACTCCAGGAGGGAAAAGTTGGGCTCGTCGCTTCACATCCGATCCCCTGTAGCGGTATCCACCAGCGCCTGCATCAGTACTTTCATTGTATGCGAGAGTTCTTTCCGGTCAAAGCGTTCCAGGACGCACTTTCTGCCTGCTTTTCCCATCGAATCACAGCTTGTTGGGTCATCTGCAAGCGCAATAATGGCTTTCGCCATTGCCTCTCCATCGCCAGGCCTAACAAAAATGCCGGCCCCTGCCTGTTCAACAACCTCCCGAATCACACCATCAATAGCCAACAGAACTGGCTTGCCTGCGGCCATGTAATCAAAGACTTTATTTGGATAGGTGAGTTTATATGCATCAATTGGCTTCAAGATAGCAATACATGCATCAGCCGCCGCAAGGGCGTCCGGGATGCGCATTTTCGCCACAGGGTCGAAAAACCGCACATTTGTCAATCCGCGCCGTGCCACCTGCTCTTGCAGCTGCTGTTTTTCCTTCCCATCGCCCAGCAACGCAATGGTGATGTCCCCGCGTTGAAGAAGGCGCTGTGCGGCGTCGAGGACCACATCAAGATCGTTGGACATACCATGGGCACCAGCGTACAACGCAACAAATTGTCCCGTCAGACCATGTTCCTCCCGAAAGGATTCGCCTTTCGAGTCGGGATCAAACATTCCCGGATCAACTCCATTGGGCACAAGGTGAACCGATGCTGCACTGCGGGAACGGACGTGTTCAAGATATCCCGGCGAGTTCACCATAATGGCATCCGCTCGCCGGTACAAGAACCGTTCAAGCCACTCGGAAAGACGGATGAGTGCAGGCTGCTTGAGCACACCGACTGCGATGGCAAAATACGGCCAGAGATCACGGACCTCGAACAAGAACGGCACGCGCTTGCATCGCGCCAGCAGCCAGGCAGTTACGCCCTGAAAGATCGGTGGTGATGTGCCCCAGACAAGGTCGACGTCTTTTACCCGGAGGCCGGTGAAGAACGAGGAAAACATGAAACTCAGGAAACTGAAAACCCTGTGAATGAAGGAGCGGTGATACCCGCCGTATGCATAGGTGCGATGGATCACAACGCCTGCGTCATCCGTTGTTCTGCAAGGTCCTTCAGCCTTGCTCCCCGTCAGGTAGCTAATCTGACTGGTGAGAATCGTGACGCGATGTCCCTCCGCACAGAGCCGGCGCGCCATTTCATGATGTCTTGTCCCGCCGGGCTCACCCAGCGCGGCGAAGGCCTGGTGGATCAATAAGATATGCATCCGTCAATTCTAACCGTTCTCCATCCATGTACAGGGATTGCAGAGAAGGCGCGTGGTCAGATACCGTGCGCCAGGTAATGTCCATCAAATCGCTGCTGCGCTCCTGCAACAACAGCCACGTCGAGCGCTTGAAGGGAAGTACCTCTTCAGCCGTCAGGGCTACACGGGTGCAGGGAACCCTGTAGGCATAGGTCGGGGAATACCAGCCTGCAGTCGGATCCGACGAGAGGCCGTCGTTAACACGTCCTCCCTGGATCAGGGAAAGAACATCGCCGGTCTCATCGAAGCACAAGCGTACAGGCGGAAGATCGCGTGATGCAACGCAGCCATCATCGAGCTGCCAGCCTTCGCCCATCAAGTTCCATCCGCGTTGAATGCGTGTCTGTCCGCTGCCAAGGAAATCATCCACAACCAGCCACCCGGCTCGTCCAAGTCGGACGAGCGTTCGCCGGTGCTTCAGCGTATGTACGTCGCCATGTTCAGCGCACACGGCCTCAAGTAATCCTCTTGAGGACCTCCACCATCCGAGCAGCCGTCCTTGATCCCAATCCAACCACAGAAAGCGACCCGCCCGCTGCATGGGTTCCTTCCCTGCCAGCCAGGCTGTATTGTGAGCATGCACACTCATGAGCGCATTGTCCCATGGCGGCGCTGCATTGTACTGATACGTGCCCGGATCCAGCAGCAGATTCTCGCCCTTGTGCCAGATATCAACGTGAAGCTGATCAGCATGTCCGGGTCTGGTCCTGAAGGAAGCACACCGCAGGACAGCCCAGTCACCTACATCTCCGAGCCGGTACAATCCTGCATCAGGGAACGCCGGATTCATCTCAACAGGCGCGTCGGATACGCAACCCTCGCTCGTCTTACCCTTCCACCCCAGCCAGCATGCTTCTTCATCCCATGGTCCTTCGGGGAAGGCAGGTTCCCCATCCAGCATGAGAGATGCTGCTTGCACAACAGGGCGGAAATCAGATGCGCTGGTCATGCTCAGCGGCCTGGCATACACGCCGTCATTCGGCCCAAAGTTCGGGATCATCCCCGTCTCCCTGTCCATCATCGAGAAAAGACCTGTCGCCAGGCGCCTGAGCGCATCGTCTACGCCAGCCGACATCGGGCGCCCGAAATGGCGACCCAGGAACACCGTCCAGAGGCCCACCTGGAGCGCCATCCGTGCGTAGGTATGGGAGTGCTGGACATAGCCGCCATCCTCAAACACCTGACGCTGGAAACCCTGCTCCAAAGCAAGACGTCCGGTCGTTTCCCATTGCGAGGCATCTCTCAACTCCGGAAACAGGAGTCCGGCGGTGATCAAACCTGCCGCTTCCACAAGGAGATGATTGTTATCCTGCGCACGGGCATAGGACAACGTGGGAGGAATTCGCCGGGCATGCACTTCGATGAATTGCGCCAGCATTTCCCAGTCCTCTGGACGGAGCGCATCAGCAGCGCCCTGAACGAGGAAGGCGCACGCGAGAATACGCAGGGCGACTTCTTGCGCAGACATCCAATGCGGCCCGGTGTTTGGCGGATTGTGCTTCATCCAATCCCGGATGAGGTCCAGAGATTCTCGCAGGGATCGTTCATCGTCAAGGATGACGTAGGCGCGTACCAGGGGATAGATCCATCCAAAACGGGAGAGTTCCCACAACAGCTTGACGTCGGCCGGCAGATCCGCCTCCGAATACTGCGTCCAATGATGGCGGGGATCCACAGTCAGCGCCTGACCTGTCTCGCCCAGGGGTAGAAAGGAGTGCCAATCAGGTGGAAACTGCCCATCCACCGAAAGCAACCCGAACACGGGATACTCCCCCCGCAAGATGGCCTCGACCTCTCCCCGCAGAAGGGCAGATTGTTCGGTATCAGCCGCATAGAACTGCCGCATACACACAGCTCCACGTGCAAGGGAGGTCCCTTCCCGCTTGAAATCTGCGTATGCGACTGGATCAGAGGGGGTGCCACGTCGAAGGAGGTCCTTCAAGCCATGTTCACACCAGGAACTTGCTGGAGTGCGATAGCGAACCCAACCGCTGCGCAGAAGCGTTCTGTAGAACGCCAGTTGGAGGAGCTTCCCCGGCCCGATTTCCCTGAGTGCGAGAAGACCGCGTGCGAATGGGCGCATGTGATTACCGGCTGCTGCCAACCGAAACGTCCTCTCCAGAACGGAGCGCATCTACAGCGGCGAAGGATGCTTCTGTGACACCCGAAAGCTCCCGATACGGGATGGGTGGCCCGCCGCCTTCGAGAATCGCATCCCGGAAGGCAATCCACTCTCCACGATGGCCCTTGTCCTGTGCCAGCCAGGAGCGTTTGACCGTTCGCACACCGTCTGTGATGAGTTCCAGCCGGCGGAAGTCATCGAGTATGGCTACCTTCCCTCCGCAAAAGACTTCAACACGCTCTTTCGGAAGGGCCTTATCGCCATTTGCCAGATAGGAGATGGTCCCAATGGAGCCATTTGAATACTGCAGCGTAAGAACGACATTATCCTCCCGGTAGCGTCCGCCGTCGGGCAGACCAACGGCTCTCACATTCAAGGGGATATCACCGGTGAAATAGCTCAGAAGATCAATGAAGTGGCACACTTCACCGATGATACGGCCTCCACCCTGGGTTAGATCCTGGAGCCAGTGGTCAGAAGGGAGGTAGCCTGCATTCACCCGGTAATGCGCAGCCATCGGCTGGTGAACATCCGAGAGGAATGTTTTCATCTCGACGGACATGGGCGAAAAACGGCGATTAAAACCAACCATCAGCAGTCGGTCGCTCTCCTCAAGCTCGGCTTCAATCGATGTCAATTCTTCACGATTCAGGGCAAGCGGCTTCTCGCAGAAAACATGCTTGCCGGCCTTCAGCGCTGCGATGACCTGCCCGGCGTGCAGGTGATGGCGCGTGAGAACAGCAATGGTATTGATGGACTCGTCCTCCAGGATCTCGTCGCAATCCGTTGTGACATAGTTAAACCCGAACCGTTCTCCGGCATTGGTGGACGTAAGACCGGTTCGACTTGCGAGTCCGATACGGCGGACGCCTCGCATCCGCTTGATGGCAGGGAACAATGTCGCGGTTGCGAAGTTGCCAGCTCCAAAGACACCCAGAGAAACGACATCTTCTCGTTGTATGTCCTTGCTGCGAAGCATGATGACGCGGTCCGGTTCTCCTGCATCCCCATCTTCACCATACGTGAGCAGTACACCCAGGAATGGCTCCTTTTCTTCTGTAATGAGGTCATATGCCTCGGCCGCATCATGCACTGCATAGCGATGGGTGATCAGTGCACCGACATTCAACTTCTTCTGCGCCATCAAATCAACAATCGCTCCCAGATTGCGCCCTTCCGTCCAGCGCACATATCCAGAAGGATAATCGAGACCTACCTCTTCGTAGAGCGGATCGTACCTGCCCGGCCCATACGACCGTGACACCCGGAACTGGAGTTCTTTTCCGTAGTACAGTTTGCGGGGCAGCCCCGTTCCAACCACTCCGGTTGAAATGACTCTGCCACGATCAGCAGCGATCTCGCCTGCAAGCGTGACCGGGTCATTGGATGATGTATCTGCACAGATGAGTACGACATCAAATCCCTGGTCGTCCGTGAAGGCGCTCCCGGCAGTGCCTGCCTCGCTTCGATGCACCGTTTCGATGCCGAGTTCCCGGGCGAGGGCAATCCGGTCTGCAGACAACTCAATACCCAGAACGTGGCAGCCGGCTGCATTGGCAATTTGTGCCGCAAGCAATCCAAGAAGACCGAGGCCGATGACAGCAACACGTTCGCCAATCTGCGGCTCTGCAAGGCGAAACCCGTGCAGGGCAATCGCGCCAACCGTGGCAAAGGCTCCCTCCTCAAAGGAAACCTCATCCCCGAGCTGGACGAGAAGATTCTGCGGCACGAGGTTATACGACGCATGGACAGCAAAGCCGCCGCCCGCGCATGCAACTCTATC
>Ga0272443_10000723_pt1 | contig 56552 bp, 47 predicted proteins | sample SSMAcet12_FD_193581 | JGI IMG/M metagenome (GOLD analysis project Ga0272443, IMG submission 193581) | Marine sediment archaeal communities from Little Sippewissett salt marsh, Falmouth, MA, United States - SSM-Acet-12 | ecosystem: Environmental > Aquatic > Marine > Wetlands > Sediment ... | reverse complement strand
CTTCCCTCATATTCTGTGTGCAGCAGATGATGGGACCGCTGTCCGAGCGGTTCCTTCAGGAACTGTTCATAGATTTCCGTGATTGCAGGATTCAGATGGGACTGGCGGTACATTTTTCCCTCATCTTCTTTGTATATTGCTGCGATCCGTGCTTCTCTGACCTCATCGGTTGTGAACCTCGGCTGACCTCCGCCTCCGATACATCCCCCGGGGCAGGTCATCACCTCAATGAAGTGGAACACTTCTCCGGTCTCCTGAATGTGAGTGATCAGATCCGAGGCATTGCCGAGTCCGTGAGCAACCGCAACACGTGCTGTTACACCTTCGAGGAACCTCCAGTTCTCTACTGTATCGGTGAAAGTTACCTCCGCGCTCTTTATCCCTTCCAGCCCGGCAAGCGGCCTGATATGAAGGTCTTCAGCAGGAAGATTCCTTCCGGTCACCAGGGCATGGACAGTCCTCAGGGCAGACTCCATCACTCCACCGGTGTTGGCAAAGATATCGGCTGCCCCTGTTGAGGTTCCAAAGGGTGCATCCATCGTATCATCAGGCAGACCGAGGAAGTCGATGCCTGCCATCTTGATCATATCTCCCAGTTCCCGGGTAGTGAGGACGAAGTCCACATCCTGATACCCGCTGTCACCCATCTCAGGCCTCTGACATTCGAACTTCTTTGCAGTACAGGGCATGATGGAAACAACGGTCATGTCCTGCGGTTCCGCTTCGATCTTCTGAGCGTAGTAAGTCTTTGCCAGAGCTCCGAACATCTGCTGCGGGCTTTTGCACGTGGAGATGTTCGGCAGGATCTCCGGATGGAAGTACTCTGCGTACTTGATCCAGCCGGGAGAGCAGCTGGTGAATTGCGGGAGGGCAACCTCTTCGTTGTCAACAAGAGCCCGTTTCAGCCGTGTCAGCAGTTCGGTTCCTTCCTCGATGATCGTGAGGTCTGCAGTGAAATTGGTATCAAAGACAGCATCAAATCCCAGCTCTCTCAGAGCTGAAACCATCTTTCCGGTGACCAGAGTTCCCGGCTCAAGACCAAAACATTCGCCGAGAGCTGCCCGGATCGCCGGTGCCGTCTGTACAACAACATGTTTTTTCGGGTCATCGAGCGCGTTCCATACACTCTGAATATGGGAGATCTCCGTGATCGCTCCGGTCGGGCAGACTGCAGCACACTGTCCGCACTGAACACAGGCGACAGTCGCCAGCGGGGAAGCGAAGGCCGGCCCCACCACCGTATTGTACCCACGGTACTGAGCGCTGATGGCACCGACATGCTGAACCTCGGCACAGACGGTTTCACACCGTCTGCATTTGATGCATTTACCCGGGTCCCGGGCCAGTGCAGGGGTGGACCGGTCTATCTGCTGAAGAGGATTAACGGTATTGTAGGGGACCTCCCGGATACCGAGATTCCGGGCTAACAGCAGCAGTTCACAGTCACTGCCCCGCACACAGGTCTGACAATCGCCTTCATGCTCGCTCAGCAGCAGCTCGACAACAGTTCTTCTGGCATCCCGGACCCGTTTTGTATTGGTCCTGATCACCATCTCGTTGCGTATAGGGGTACAGCAGGAAGCTGCCAATGCGGGAGCACCCTCAACTTCGACCACACAGGCTCTGCAAGCACCCTGAGGGATCGTTCCCTCCAGGAAACAGAGCGTAGGTATCGTAAAACCTGCTTCGCGAGCTGCTGTGAGTATCGTTATACCGTCTCTTGCCTCTACTTCAATCCCGTTTATCGTAATGTTACACACCACATGCCTCCCGTTTCTCAACACCTGTTTCCATCTGTTTCCCGTAATCACAGCGGAGGCAGCGATGTGCCTGCCGATGCGCAGTGGGTTCTGTCCACGGAAGTTCCACTTCTTCGAAATTCGCCCTTCTCCGTTCTATCGGAATAGAGGATATCGGCTCACGCTGCGCCATGGAGGGATCCGCATCGGGATCGAATGAGGTCTTAATCACTTTTTCATACCGCCAGAAGGCATGATTGACTCCGGTAAGCGCTGCATCAATCCCGACAGCCGCCCGCTCACCTGCTGCAATGGCTTCCACCACCGATGATGGGCCGTCTGTACAATCACCTCCCGCGAATAGATCCGGGTCACTGGTAACTGCCGAGACCGGATCGATCGAAATAAAACCACGGTCATTGAGGTCCGGCATGTCCGAGCTGAACAGTGACGATGTATCGAGCTTCTGTCCGATTGCTATAATGATCTGGTCGGCATCAACCGTAAAGGAACCCTTCTGTTCATCAGCTACCGGCCTTCTTCGCCCGGAAGCATCGAACCCTCCAAGATCCATTGCAAGGCAGGAGACTCCTGCCGCATTGCCGTCCCGATCCGCCAGGATGTGTACCGGTTGAGTCAGACAGGATATCTCCACTCCTTCGTGAAGCGCCTCCTCAACTTCTTCAGCATATGCCGGCATCTCATCCCTGCTTCGCCGGTAGATGACCCTGACCGACTCCGCACCGAGTCTCAGTGCTGTACGTGCCGCATCGATGGCTGCATTTCCACCCCCGATCACCGCAACCCGGTTTCCGACCTGCACTGAACCCCTCAGGTTATAGTGCTGGAGGAACGGAACGGCCTGAACGACTCCGCCAAGCGTCTCTCCGGGCAGATTCATCGACAGAGACTCGGGAGATCCGACGGCGAGGAAGAACTTTTCATACCCCTCGTCTCTCAAAGAATCGAGAGTGAAATCTGAACCGAGCCTCACATCACAACGGATATCGACACCAAGATTCTCGATCATCCGGATCTCACGTGCTAACGTCTCCCGGGGAAGCCGGTAGGCGGGAATAGTCTGTACCAGCATGCCTCCAGGTCGGGAAGCTGCTTCAAATACTGTGGGTTTATACCCCAGACGGGCAAGAAAGTAGGCACAGGAGAGGCCGGCAGGACCTGCGCCGATAATTGCGATCTTTTTCTGCGCATTAACGGTATTTTCCCGAACCTCGGGGACCTGCATCGTGATCTCCTGGTCAGCAAGGAAACGTTTGACGCCACGAATCGAGACCGGTTCATCAAGGCTCATGCGCCGGCACTTATCCTCACAGGTGTGAAAGCACACCCGGGCACAGACGGCGGCAAAGGGGTTTCTCTCCCTGTGGAGTTTCAGCGCCTCGGCATATCGTCCCTCTCCGGTAAGCCAGACGAACCCGGGGATATCAACGTGGGCAGGGCACGCACTCTGGCAGGAGGCGCGAACCAGGGCGGCACACACTCCGGCCTCACAATGCTTGTCTCTGATGTGGGCTTCATACTCGCCCCTGAAGTGTCTGATGGTTGAAAGCACCGGATTGGGTGCTGTCTGCCCCAGACCGCACAATGCAGTATCCTTGATCTGATGGCCGAGATTCTCCAGATCCTCTATATCACCTTCACGCCCCTCTCCTTCGCAGATACGGGTAAGGATCTCGAGCATCCTCTTCGTACCCACCCGGCAGGGAACACATCTGCCGCATGACTCCTCCTGCACGAATTCCAGGAAGTAGCGGGCAACATCGACCATACAGGTCGTATCATCCATCACGATCAGACCACCCGAGCCGATAATCGCTCCGAGTTTCTTCAGCGGCTCGTAATCCAGCGGTACACTGAGATGGTTGACGGGGATACATCCTCCCGAAGGACCTCCTATCTGCGCTGCCTTGAAAGGCCTGTTATGCTGAATACCACCGCCTATATCGAAGATCAGATCACCAAGAGGAGTGCCGAGGGGCACTTCCACAAGCCCTGTCATAGTGACAGCTCCGGCAAGAGCGAATACTTTGGTCCCGCGGCTTTCTGCTGAACCGAACGAGGAGTACCAGGTGGCTCCTTCGGTGATGATTGCAGGGATATTCGCATAGGTTTCAACGTTGTTCAGAAGTGTAGGCTTCCCCCACAATCCCTTGATTGCGGGGTACGGGGGTCGGGTCCGCGGTTCTCCCCGCTTCCCCTCGATGGAATTCATCAGTGCCGTCTCCTCCCCGCAGACAAAAGCGCCGGACCCCATCCTGATTTCAAGTGTGAAGGAGAAATCGGTTCCCAGAATATGGTCTCCCAGGAGTCCGAGCTCCAGAGCCTGATCTATCGCTTTCTGCAGACGTGAAACTGCGAGGGGGTATTCGGCACGCACATAGACAAAGCCCTGTCGGGCCCCGACCGTCAGTGCAGCGATAGCCATCCCCTCTATAAGTGAGTGAGGATCTCCCTCAAGGACGCTGCGGTCCATGTAGGCACCGGGGTCTCCCTCATCTGCATTGCACAGCACATACTTCTCTTCCCCCTCGGCATCTTTGGTGAAGTGCCATTTCAGCCAGGTGGGGAACCCCGCACCTCCTCTGCCGCGAAGGTCGGATGCTTTGAGAATCTCTATCACATCGCTATCGTTTTCTCTCAGCAGCGTGACAAGCCCCTGATACCCCTTGATCCCGATAGCATCTTCAATGCTCAGAGGATCGATCTTCCCGCAGTTACGCAACACTACCTTCTGCTGTCCTTTGAAGAAACTGTCGGAGCCGTTATTAAGCAGTTTTGGCGTATAGGGTTTCCTGTCCTTGAAATGGGAGGTGAGAATCTTAGTGATACTTTTCTGTGTGACCTCTTCGTAGACAGCCCCGTCAGGAAGGCAGGAGATGACCGGTCCCTTCGAACAGGGTCCGAGACAGCCGGTGCAGGTGACCGGTATCGACAGACCCATCCTCGCCAGTTCCTCTTCGATGAGAGGGAGAAGCTCCATGGAGCCTGAGGCTATGCATCCGCCCCCTGAACACACGAGAATACCGTCGCCCTGTCTTGCGTGGTGCGCTGCTTCCTGCAGAGCCTTACTATACTCATTGAACTGCTCTATTGTATCTATCTTCTTTGCCATTACTGCACATCCCTTTCCCGCATTCCTTCGTTCCGATACTGTTCGATCAGCTCATGAATCTTTGCCGGTTTCACCCGCTGATGCACCGTATTGTTGACCATGACCACCGGAGCCAGACCGCATGCTCCGAAACATCTGCCGATCTCGAGAGAGAAGAGTCTGTCTTCACTCGTCTCACCAACCCGTATGCCGAGCTCCTTCGTCAGCGACTCAAGAACTTCCTTTCCTCCGCGCACATAACAGGCAGTGCCGAGGCAGACTCGCACGAGATAGGTCCCTCGAGGTACTGTTGAGAAAAACGAATAGAACGTCACCACTCCTGCGACTTCACTGTAGGGTATGTTCAGCTCCCTGCTTACATGCTGCAGCGCAGGTTCCGGAAGAAACCCCAGAAGGTTCTGGACCGACTGGAGAACCGGTATGAGTGCTCCCCGTGTACCACAGTAGGAATCGATGATCTCATCGAGTACAGGAATCAGGGAGGATTCACTGAGATCGTGTTGTGGAGCACCGGCTGGTTGGGCTGTACACATGTTTTTCTCCTTCGTTGCATATGAGGTAGAACCCTATCAACCGTGAGAGAAGCATGCCGGTGCAGCATGAAGCCTTACATGAATGTACATTTCGATATAGATAAAATTTTACCTATAAAATATTATCCATATAATATCACAGTGACGGGAGTGTGGCAAATTGAAATTTTCCATTTCTCCTATCCCCTAACATTGCCCTTCCCGAACACCTGGCTGCTGCCTGCTGGTCTGGAGCTGCGCATGTCTTCGATGAGCTGATCACCGACATCCATGTATCGCTGGTGCATCAGTATGTGTCAGTTGGTGACTCAACACCCGCATTTTCATGTTATACTGCTTTACATACAGATAACCTGACAAAGAGGAAGACCATGAAAGAACACCACAGTATCATTGTAGTCGGAGCGGGAATGGCAGGGCTGAGTACGGCAACATCTCTGGCTATGAGGGGCCACAAGGTCCTGCTGCTTGAGAAACAGGCGTCCTGCGGCGGCCTGGTAAATTCTTTCACCCGCCAGGGGTTTCTCTTCGACGGAGGTATACGGGCTGTGGAGAATGCCGGAATGGTCAAGCCCATGCTCGAGGAACTGCAGATAGACCTGCCGCTTCTACCGAGCAACGTCTCCCTCGGTGTTGAGGACAAGGTCATCAAAGCAGACAGCAGCGAAAGTCTTTCAGCCTATGAGAAGCTGCTGAAAGAGCTCTACCCCGAGAGCACGGAGGATGTGGACAAGGTCATCAGGGTGATAGCCAAGTTCGATATCTACATGAGAGTACTGTTCGGCAGTGACAGTCCCTTCTTCAAGGATATCTCCCGTGACTGGAGGTACTACCTGAAGACCTTCCCTCTCTGGCTCGTTCGTTTTCTCGCAACAGGGGCAGCGATCATGCGCATGAGAATGCCTATGGAACAGTTTCTGGAACGTCTGATCAGGAACGACTCCCTCAGGGACATCATATCACAGCACTTTTTCAAGAAGACACCTGCCTTCTTCGCCATGAGCTATTTCTCTCTCTACCCGGACTATTACTATCCCAAAGGGGGAGTCGGAAGTATCCCTCAGGCTCTGGTACAGCGCATCACAGATCTTGGCTCGGATGTCAGGACAGGGGCGGAAGTGGTCCATCTTGACCCGCAGGAGAAGACCCTTTCCGATGCCGATGGCAATCAGTACACCTATGACAGTCTTATCTGGTGCGCAGACCTCAAGAAAATGTACAGCATGATCGAGAACATGGAATTCCCGGAACCCGAACAGGTCGCCATTGCTACCGAGAAAAAGAGGATTCTGTCGAGCCGTGGTGCCGAGTCGGTCTTCACCTTGTTTCTTGCCCTCGACCTCCCTCCGGAATATTTCAGGAACATCTCTGAAGGCCACTTTTTCTATACCCCCTCAAAGGAAGGGCTTGGAGAACTTCACCTGTCAAAGCTGGATGATATCCTTGACACCTGGAAAGATCTCAAGCGGGAGGATTTTTATTCCTGGCTGAAAGCCTTCTGTCAGCTGAACACCTACGAAATATCCGTTCCCGTTCTCAACGACAGTGACGCAGCCCCTGAAGGGAAAAGCGGACTTATCGTCAGCTTCCTGTTCAGTTATGAGCTGACCCGTAAGATCGAGGAAGCTGGATGGTTTGAGGAATTCGAAGAGCGCATCAGTGCCATGATGATCGACACACTCAACCGCTCGATCTATCCACAGCTTGAGGAGCATATTCTCTTTTCGTTCACTGCCAGCCCCCTCACGATCGAAAGGAACTCGGGCAGTTCGGAGGGAGCGATCGTCGGCTGGTCTTTCGAGCAGGACATACCGGTGGAAGCGGGCATGCTCAATATGAAGAAAGCAGTCCTCACCCCGATACCTGACATCTACCGTGCCGGTCAGTGGACGGTCAGTCCAGCCGGTCTTCCCACCTGTATTATGACTGCCCGAATGGCTGCAGATCTGGTGCACGCGAAACAGCAGCCCTGACTCACCGCGAGAGATGTCCACAGCATTGAGGTCGTGAACCCCAGCACTATCCATGAAAGATGGCGAGTCTCCTTCATACGATCTGTAATCTGGTCGGGGAAGGCAACCGCTCAGGTACTCTGTGAGCAGATAGTGTCGGCTGCATACCACCCTGTAAGAATGGCAGTCGGTATACCGGCCGGGGTATAGGTCCACTGCCCCGCCTGATATACATCAGACAGAGGAGTCTTCACGGCAGAGCTGATCTTCATCAGTCTGTTGACGGCCACCGCAGGCTTCTCGAACGTCCACCCCGTGATCCCTCCTTCACTGTTGTTGAACCGATTCTCGATGGTCAGAGGTGAAGATGAGAACTGAAGCTCGATCGTATCGAGCAGGCCTTTGAAGACTGAAGTGTTCAGAACTCTGATCATCTCCTGCTCGAGGTGCACCCTGAGCTCATCCTCCCATCCGCTCTCCTGTGCAAGGCGGAACAGGTCGTACTCCAGGAAAAAACTCACCACCAGTGAGCTCTTGCCTTCGGGAGATAGAGAGCGATCCCGGAGCGAGGGAATCGAAACCTCATAGGTGGTCAGTTCACAGTATCTGCTTACCCAATCAAAGATCGCACCCTTCCCTGCGCTCCTGCCCTTCTCGAGCAGGCTCTTCAGTTCAGACAGATGAACCTCGCCCAGTCCCTGCCTTGAGGGAGTATAGAACAGATGAGCATTGGTGATCTGTGAGAAGGTCTCCGGCGGGATATCAACGCCGAGGAAGAGGGAGAACACCGAATCCCCGCCGCGGGATGCCATCACCGTATCAGTCTGATGTCTCACCTTCTCAGCGGAATCAGCATCAAGGGCCGAGGTGTCAAGACAGCGGTAGAGTGTTTTCTGGTCTGCACACCAGATGAGCTTATCGTAACTGTAACTGTTTCCCCTGCTGTCAAAAACCCTCTTACCGGCAGGATCGACAGAAATGATGTCAACTCCAACCTGTATCACCCCTCCATTATCAGTAACCTTCTGAGCAAGGCTTTCGGGGAGTTTTCCGGTCCCCCCCTTCGGATAAAGATAATCACCGTAGACATAGAAGTACCCCAGTGCAAAGAAGGCCGGAGTGCGTTTGAAGAAATGCTGGTCAATGAGATCGTTCAGACTCTGATATCTGGAAAACTTCGTCAGGAAGGAGTCAATCGGCTCCTGCATCCGCTCCATGCGGAACACGGCAAGAAGAAACCTCCCCACCCACGGCAGAAGTTCTGTGAACAGATAGTGCCTGTCGGTGCGGTAGTTCTTGAATACGGGATTCTCGAACCCGTAGATGACATGCATCTCCCTGTAGACCTTCTTGATGGTTCTGAAGATTCTCCGCACCTCTTTTGTATGATCAGGATAGAGAGTTTCAAGCACCTTGCGGTACTGATCGATACTGTCCGCGGCTCTCATGTCGATCATATGTGATTCGACTCCGATCGAGACGTGACTGGGAAGAAGCTCCAGCTCGATGCCGAGGTCCTTCAGCATCGGGCGGATAATGCCCGAGTTCTCGATTGACCTGGCTCCAGTGTCAAACAGATACCCGCTTCGGGTGAAGGAGGTAACCAGTCCTCCGACGGTGCCGGCCCTTTCCAGAAGCCGTACCGGATGACCAGCCTTAGACAGGTATGCCGCTGCAGTGAGGCCTGCCAGACCGCTCCCTACGATGAGTGTCTCCTGGTGTGTCCTTTCCATCACAATCCTCCAATGAGAAGACTCTGCTGCCACAGTCTGTCAGCGACGGCCGAATCGAGTGCATGAGGTGCCGGAATCTCCTCGGTGGTGAAATTAAAGAACCTGCCGGTAACCCCTGCCACGTCCTCACTGACACCGAGATAGTAAAGTGCCTGGGCGGAGAGGACCGGACTTCTGGCGGAGGGGTTTATAAGAAGATGTTTGAAAAATCTGTAGATGCTTCCATTATTCTCACCCATGTTCGTTTTCACATCACCCGGGTGCATGGCGTTGATCGTGACATTGCTGTCCTGAAAGCAGCTGACAAAGGGAATCAGGGAGAGCAGCTGGGCGGTCTTTGCAGAGCCGTAGCTTTTAAGCCCTGTGTAATGGTGCTTTTCCCACCGCAGATCATCGAGCCGCAGCCCGGCGATCGCAAAACGATGACCTTCGGAGTTTACGTAGAGGATCCGTGAATGTCTCTGATTCCTCAGTTTCTCTTTCAGATACTGATTGATGATGAACGAGGAGAGATAGTTGACCTGGAAGACTTCTTCTATACCATCATCAGTGAACCGTCTCTTCGTATTGTACACACCGGCATTGTGAATGAGAATGTCTATATCACGTTCGAGAGAGGCTAGCATCCGGGCAGTGTCATGGATCTGTTCAAGGTGAGCGAAGTCGGCGATATACAGGGAACAGGGAACCGAAAACTCCCGTTCTATCTCCTGTTTCAGCTGTTCCGATTTTTCTCTGTTGCGATTGATCAGAAGAAGCTCGGCACCATGAGAGGCATAGACTCTGGCAGTCTCATAGCCTATTCCGCTGGTAGCGCCTGTTATCACGACGAGGGCTCCGGGGATATCGCGGGTCTCCTTCTCAGGGGTGGCCCTGTTGTTCCGTATCATGGCGAAAATATTGGACCATCTGTATTCTTTCAGGTATGGATTCATCTGCAGCACTCCCTTTAGCCGAATTTCTTATGCATGAACTTTCGATAGGCCTTGTTGAACCGCGGAATGTTATCGAAGATGTCACCCCAGAGATCATAATAGTCCCGCTGTTCGATGATGCTGCCTATATCATTGAGGGTGATACGGCTTGAACCGTAGATACTGCTGTCGGGGTACTTCTTGAAGCTGAGCCTCATCTCCCATTCGAGAAAGATAACATTCCCGTCTCGTGCCGTATGTTTCACATCCATCCTGAGGTTATCGGAGCGGGCGATGAGACGCTCAGTCATGGCTTTGAACTCGCTGATACCATGAATTTCCTGAACACTGTCCCGGAAGTAGATGTCATCATCATAGTAGGGAAGGATATGAGACCAATCAGGCTTCCCCTCAGTGTTGTAGATATTGGTCCATAAGTCTTTCAGCTGTTCCTTGCTCTGTATCGTGTATTCCATGGGGCCCTGCCGCGTGTATGATCTAAGATTTGATACCAGTCTACCATGGTTTTTCAGCAGAGTCATGGGAATCTCACCTTTATACCTCTACCCCGCAGCTGATGACCGTTCCCACGCCCTGCCCGAGGACCAGTGATTCGATATTTCCTCACACAGCTTCGGCGGTCTTCTGAGAATCAAAAAGAGCGGTATGAGGGAGGAGCATCAGAAACTCCTCGCCCCCGTACCGACCGAACGCATCATCTCCACGTGCAGGCTGAGAGACAGCCTGTCCAACGAAACCGATCACTCTATCGCCGAAAAGGCGGCCATAGGTATCGTTGATATCCTTGAAATGGTCGATATCGATGAAGATGACAGACATGCCCTCATCCAGAGTATCAGCACTGTCGGCCCAGCGGCCCAGGTCCTTCTCACTGCAGGATCGTGTCTTCAAACCGGTCACAGACCTGCTGCTGAGTTCTTAATCCCGGCTTTTCTCTTGTGTGGACAATGACTTGCAGGTAGAATCTGAGTCAGAAAGGTCGAGACCATGAAAACAAGGAGGTCGCTCATGGATATCCTCTCAATCGTGTTTATCCTGTTTGCTTTTCTCGAACTGTTGAATGTCCTGATACTGTACCTGGCTCCGGGTTCGAGAAGGGGAAACAGTGTGGGTTTCTTCAATGCCTACGAAAAAACCAGAGCCGACCCTGAGATCCACGCTCTGGTCACCTATCTTATCAACTGGGTAGCGGGAACGAAACTGATCTTCATTGTCCTCCTGATAGGCATTGTCATTACCGGAAGCGATGCGACGAAGGTATTCAGCGTCATTGCTCTGATCTTTTCTACACTGACCTTCTTCTCCCGCCTTTACCCGGGGATACGACGTATGGATGAAGCCGGCCAGATAACCCCTCAGGGATATTCATCCACACTGGCGGTCATGATCATCAGCTTCATCACGGTATTCATCATTGCACTCGTTGTATACCTGGCGATTATCTGAAACCGGTGCAAGGTCTGCAGCAGTGAGGAGAGAGCGGGTGATCAAGTTCACAGATCCATTCTCTGCCGTAATTCATCACATTCCCGAGGTGTTCTTTCATGCACTTTACGTGTCGGTGTGCTCAGTTGAGGTTCAGTATCTCCTTGATTTCGAGCAGGGGCAGGTAGGCATCTGCATCGAACTTCTCGAAACCTTCGAAGCCTGCGCTTTCCAGCGCAGCCCGTCCCTCGGGAGTCTCATCCATGGTGAGAAGAGCCTCGGTGAGCTTGTCGATGATTGCCTGATCGATGTTGCTGTTAACGATAAACGGACCCAGGGGGAAAGGAGAGCTGACATAAAATACCTTGAGGTGTTCTCTCACTGCAGGAGGCTGTTCATTATAGATGAACGATGCACTCACCCCGACATCGGCAGTACGGTTGAGCACCGAGAGGATCAGAGAATCCTGCTTGCTTATGATGATCATTTCTTCGAAGTCGTTCTGAACATCGATACCCTGACGTCTGAACACATAGTGAGGAATAAGATAACTGCTCGTCGAATAAGGATCCCCGAGAGCAACCACCTTGCCTGTGAGATCAGCGATACCGCTGATGCCGCTGTCCTTTCGCGCAAAGAAGTAGGACTGGTAATCCCGTGAGTTCTCAATGACCCTCGCCCCTATGGGGATGACCTTGTCATATGGGAGAATCCGGATATAGGAATAGGCATTGAGAATACCGAAGTCTATCTCCTGATTTATGAAAGCCTTCTGCATCTCACTGAACGTCTGCTTATGTATGAACTCAATATCGGCATCTAAGGCCTCTGACAGGACGTTCATCATAGGTTTCATCCGCCTGATCAGCATCTCTCCGCTCTGAGAGGAGGAATAGCCGAAACTGTAGGTTGAACGGGTATCAGCAGACAAAGGAAGAACAGATGATGCAATACAAAGAAAAAGGATAAGCAGGGTCTTACAACCAGAATACAATGAAACGCCTCCCTGTGAACGGATTATGGAAATACTCATGGTATCACATAATCCTCTGAAGTCTAGAGGCGATGTAGGCAATATGCTTATTGATCCTCGCGAAGTAACTGATCAGATCAAGGTGGATCGAGGAGGTGGCAATCGATGCGGCCTTGCCTTCGAACAGTCGCTCGATGTGAAGCTGTTTGTATTTCTCTTCTTCCTTGTTCTTGTGGAGATCAAGGATGGTCCTGACGTACTTGATATCATCATCCCTGATAGCCTTCTGAAGGAAATCGAAGTTTCTATGTATCTTGTAGACAAGATGCTGTATCTCATGAAAGCCCTCTTCACTGAAGATCACATCCTGATTGATCTTCTTCTGTACCAGCTTCATGATGTTCTTATCGATGATGTCTCCGATCGATTCCAGTTCGTTCTGGATATAGAGGTAATTCATACTGAGCTGGGACTGTCTGCTGTCAAGTTCTTCCTGGCTGAGGGTGGCCAGGAAGGGAATGATCTGGGAATGGAGTATATCGACCTTCGAATCAATCTCGCTTACCCGGGTAATCACCTCGTCATCCTTGCTCTTGAAGCTCCCCTTGAGTTCCTTGATCATCTCTGCAATAAAGTCGGTTACTCTGAGGATCTCTTTACGTGCCATCATGAGAGCAAGGTCCGTGGATTGCTCGATCAGAGCCTCTTCGAGGTACAGTGCACCGAAAGGCTTCGGAGCTTCCCGTTCCGGGAACATTCTGTTGAACAGTTTCAAGATCAGGCGCAGGTTAGGAAACACGATGATATGGTTGATGATCGGCATGAAGGTGAATCCCATCGCTATCTGACGTGCAACGCTGTCAGTACCGAATACTTTCAGAGTCACCCATTTGATCATCCAGATATAGAAACGTTCTCCTTCGTAGGGGATCATGAGAAGGATGAACACCCACAGCACACCGATGAGCTGGAACAGCACATGTATGTAGGAGGAGCGTTTCGCTTCCCAGTTGAGGGTAAGACTGCCGAGGATCGCGGTGATACAGGTTCCCACAGCTGCTCCAAGATTGATCGGGACAGCCTGTTCTACCGTGATGGCTCCTGCCAGCGCCATCGCTATCGTAATGCTCGTTGTCGCACCCGAAGACTGGATGATCAAGGTGAATACAAAGCCGATGAGAATTCCAAGGATGGGCGAGTTGATCGTTGCCATGAGTCGTATGAAGGGTTCATACTCTCTCAGAGGCTTCAGCGACGTGGACATCATGTCCATACCGAGGAACAGAAGGCCGAACATGAAGATCGTCATGGCGATATATCGGCTTCTCTTGGTTTTTGCGACAAGCCGATAGATGAACCCGACGAACACGATAAGAGTGGAGAACTTGGTGATAGAGGGAAAAGCTATCAGCTGAGGAAGAAAAGTCGATCCAAGTTCTGCGCCGAGGGTCACCGCAAGGCTCTGATAGAAGGTCATCAGACCGGCTCCAACGAGCGCAGCTTCCAGCACAGTCGTCGCCGAGGAGGACTGATTGACGATGGTGATACCAAGCCCTGTCAGGTATCCTCTGACCGGACCGTCGGTCAGTCTTGCCATGATAGATTTCATTTTGCTGCCGGCTATCATCGTGAGATGTTTGTTCATCTCCATCATACCGAACAGGAAAATCGCCAACCCTCCGATCAGCGAAAACACATTCCACATACTCATACAGATACTCCAATTGGAAAACTGTGAAGGGGCTGCAGAAATCAGCCCCTTCGATGATCAGATGGCTGAACCGTTTTCGAGATCAACCTTCGGTGCAGTCAGCCAGCTCGAGACGAGCAGGATGACTGTCAGGATGATCAACACGATACTGGTAGGCCGTGTGAAGAAGATCGACGCGGAACCACCGCCCATGAGGATCCCCTGTGCGAAACCCTTTTCCGCGATCGGACCGAGAATCAGACCGAGCACCAGGGCTCCGAGCGAATATCCATATTTGTTCAGGAAGTACCCGAGCATCGCGAACACGATCATCACGCCCACGTCGAACAGGCTGTTCTGGATCGCGTAGGTGCCGATCACGCTGAACATGCATACCACAGGAATCAGCAGAGAGGTCGGTATCAGAGACACCTTCGCCAACTGCGGAGCAAAGTAGAGCCCAAGTAACAGGAAGACCACATTTGCTACAAACAGAGACATGATGAACGGATAGGTGACTCCTGCAAAACGGGTGAACAGCTCCGGACCGGGAATGAGACCCTTTATGATCAGACCTCCCATGAGGGCTGCGGAAGTCGTATTACCGGGAATACCAAGGGTAAGAAGAGGGATCAGAGACCCTCCGGTCACACCGTTGTTACTGCTTTCGGCAGCTGCTATCCCTTCCAGAGAACCGTTTCCGAACTCATGCTTGTTCTTCGACATCTGACGCTGTGCCTGGTAGGCCAGGAAGGCAGATATTGTCGCGCCTGCACCGGGAAGAATCCCGATACCGGTACCCATAAGAGATCCCAGTACCATCGGTTTGCCAAGTCCCTTGGGCATCTTCTCTTTCTTGATCACAGCCTTCTCGTTACCCGTTGTCTTGACGATCGTCTTCTCGCCGGCAAGAAGCAGCATCTGTGCGATACTGAACATACCGATAAGAGGCGCCATGAAATCGAGCCCTTCGTACAGTTCGAGGAATCCGAAGGTGTAGCGGAGGGAGCCCGAGATCGGGTCGGTGCCGATCAACGAGATGGCAAGACCGATGAAGCCCGACAGAAGTCCCTTGACCATATTCCCTTTGGCGAACATGACGATGCTCGCGAGGCCCATGACGGCAAGGAGGAAGTACTCGGGAGGTCCGAAGTTCAGGGCGAAGTAGGCTAGAATCGGTGCGAAGATCAGAAGAACTGCAGCGGATACAGTACCGCCCCAGAAACTTGCGACTGCCGATACCTTCAGTGCGATACCTGCTCTACCCTTTCGTGTCAGCGGATACCCCTCGAAACTTGTCGCAAGGGCAGCCGGAGTACCGGGGGTTGCCATAAGGATCGCTGCGATCGATCCCCCGTACATCGAACCGCTGTACGAGCCTCCCATCATAGCCAGACCCATCACCGGGTCCATAGTGAAGGTAGTGGGGATCAGGATAGCGACGGCGAGTGTGCCTGTCAGCCCCGGCATAGCCCCCATCATCGTACCGAGAAACGTCCCCATAAAGATCGCGATAAGGTTCGGAATCGTGAACAGAATAGATATATATTCAAATGCCATTTCCATATATGTTTTCTCCTTAAGGGGTTAGGGCATCGGCACCTGAAGCAGTCTGAAGAAGACCACATAGGTTGACAGCAGTATCGTAACAAACGATACTGCCATCACTTTCCACTTCCGATATCCCAGCAGCAACGAAGTTGCCACCAGGAACGGAATGGTAGAAATCATAAACCCGACATTCAAGAGCAGCAGCACCATGTATACGGTCATCAGACCGACAAGGCCGAAGAAATAGGTCTTGTTGGTGAACAACTCAATCCTCACAGAACTCCTGCGCAGGGAGATAACGAAATCGACCGCAGCCAGGACAGCCATTCCCATGCCGACGAATCGGACATACAGCGCTGTGCTGGTCTGAGCCCGTTCAGGAAAGCTTGCCGCGCTCGTGTAGATCACGATGCCGAGAAAGACAAAGAACGCAGCCAGGGCTAGTTCGCCAGGTTTCTTGTGTACCATAGTCTTTTACCAGGGCTCCTTGGCGAAGATCACTTCCATATCAGCCTGAAGCTCAGTGAGGAACTGTTCGTACTCAGGACCGGTCATGTAGGAGAAGGACTGCTGTGAGTCGATGAGGGTCTGAGAGAATTCAGGATCATTGACCACATCTTCCATCAGCTTCTCGAGAACCTTCTTGATATCATCGGGAACATCCTTCTGGATCACGAAACCACGGGTTCCACTCATCTTGACGTTGTACCCCAGTTCAACACTGGTCGGAATATCGGGAAGGGCTTTCTGTCTTTTCGGTCCGAGGATCGCCAGGATCGTTGCATCACCGGCTACATGCTGAGTCTGCATCTGAGAGAAGTTCATGAATGCGACATCGACGTGCCCGCCCAGGACGTTTGCCTTCTGCTCGGTTGAACCGCTTGCAGGGATCACCTGGAATTCAGTGCCGGTAGCATTCTGGAAGAGCATCAGTGCAAGGTGGTCGTCACTTCCGATACCGTTGACCGAAGCGGTCATGGTGTTGTTCTTAGCATACTCGATCAGTTCTTCGAGTGTGCTGACGGGGGAACCCTTCGGAACAACAATGATCGAGGTGTCATCAGTGATCATACTCAGGTAGTGGAAATCATCCAGTGTGTAACGGGCTCGACCCGAAACGACGTGAGAAGGAAGCTGAACTGTGAACACAGTGCCGAGGGTGTACCCGTCGGGTTTTGCTGATGCGATTGCTTCAAAACCCTGCTGTCCACCGGAACCGGGTTTGTTTACGATAGCGAAATTGACACCGTCAAGATGCTTTTTCGCAACCTGTGCGAAGATACGTGCCATACCGTCTGTCGAACCACCGGCTCCGGAAGGAACGATGATCTCGATGGTCTTTGCGGGATATGGTTTCTCACTCTGACCTTCAGCAAAAACGGGACCCAACAGTGCGATTCCCAGCACAAGAACTACTAGTACCTTTTTCATGTGTGTAACACTCCTTTTTATAGGTATTCTTCCCGGTTTATGCAGGGATCATGCCAAGAGTGTTTTTACGGTAAATGGCTGGTAAAAGGGATAAGGAGTTTCGATAGAGTGTTCCATAAGGAACACTCTTGGGCGCTAAAGTGTTCTATTTGGAACAGGTATCTGATACTTTGCTATCCTGTTGTAAAGAGCCTTTCTCCCGATCCCGAGATGCTGTGCGGCACGGGATATATTCCAGTTCGTGAGTTCAAGGGCCTGTTGGACAAGCTCCTTCTCCTGGTCGGACAGTTTCGGACTCTGGGAGGGAAGATGTTCCTGAGAGCCGTATGCTTCGATCTCCTGTGAAAGAGAATCAAGAATACACAGACGCTGAATACAGTTTCTGAGTTCCCGCACGTTGCCCGGCCACGGGTAGGCCATCATCTTCGAGAGTTCCTCCTTGCTGATCTCACGGTACGGCAGAGAATTTTCCCTGCAGATCTGCTGCATGAAAAACTCTGAGAGAAGGGGTATGTCATCCTTTCTGTCGCGAAGCGGGGGAGAATCGATGCGGATCACGTTGAGACGGTAGAAGAGATCGGAGCGGAACCGTCCTGCCTCCACTTCTTCCTTCAGGTTCTTGTTGGTTGCTGCCAGAACCCGGAAATCAACCTTTACCTGAGCAGAACCTCCCACTCTGACGAACTGGTGTTCCTGGATGACCCTGAGGAACTTGGCCTGACTGGACAGAGGCAGTTCCCCGACCTCATCAAGGAACAGAGTACCTCCCTGAGATTCTTCTATACGACCGATTCTCTGGACATCAGCTCCGGTGAAGGAGCCTTTTTCATAGCCGAACAGTACACTCTCGATCAGACTCTCGGGAATAGCGGAACAGTCGACGATGACAAAGGGTTCTTTCGAGCGCTGAGATTTCGAGTGAATACTCTTTGCGATCAGCTCCTTACCGGTTCCGCACTCCCCCTGGATCAGCACCGGTGAATCGGTCGGGGCGACAGCACTGATAAGGTCGAACATCCGCTCCATCACAGGCGATCGTCCGATAATGTCATCGATACCCCATTTCCCTTTCAGGGTTGCCTTCAGAGTCGACAGTTCGTGATCCCGTTTTCGGTCTTCGAACAGTTTACTGATACGCATCTTCAACAGATCATAGTTCAGCGGCTTGGTCAGATAATCGTCCGCTCCCGATTTAATAGCCTCTACGGCAGAGGAGATCGAACCGAAGGCGGTGAGGATGATGATGGGAACAGAGGTATCCTTCTCCCTGATCTTCTGTATGAAGTCGACTCCGCTTATCCCCTTCATGATCAGGTCGGTGAGAATGAGGTCCACCCTCTCTTTCTCGAACAGTTCAAGACCTTTCTCGCCTGATTCAGCCGTGAGGGTATCATAGCCTTCAGTTACAAGCAGATCATTAAGGACCATGCGGATATTCTTCTTATCATCGACAATCAGGATTTTCTTCTCAGGCATCAGGCTCTTCCTTCAGTGCAGGGATCCGTATCAGGAACTCTGTCCACGCACCGGCAGTACTGGCAACTGAGATTGAACCTTTATGAAGTTCAATGATGTGCCGCGAGGTGGACAGCCCGATACCGGTACCCTCTTTCTTCGTGGTAAAGAACGGGAGGAAGAGGTGTTCGAGTTTTCCTTCCTCCACTCCGATACCATAATCCTTTATTCTCACCTGTACCATACCCTGTGCATGCCCGGTCTCTATCTCAAGATAACCGTAGGCTTCGTCTTTCGCCTGAATGGCATTGATCAGCAGGTTCAGAAACACCTGTTTCAGCATACTGCTGTTACCCCACACCATCATCCGGTCTCTGCTCAGGCTGACCTCGGTCTCTATATGTTCCTTCTGAAGTGAATATTCCATGAGTACAAGAATGTCCCCGAGAGCCTTGTTGACATCCACAGGTACCATAGAAAGGTCATTCATCCGGGAAACATCAAGAAAACTGTCAAGGAATGTGATGAGATCGGAGACCTCCGCCTGGATGATCTGGGCATATCTGGTGATATCGGGATCCTGAGGGTATTTGATCTTCAGCATCTCCGCCGATCCCTTGATCGGCTCAAGAGGGTTTTTAACCTCGTGAGCGAGCACGGAGGAGAGATTCCCGAGAACGGCCATCTTCTCGGTCTTAACCCGGAACTCGATTGAACTTTGCAGTTCCTTCATCATGCTGGTGAAGTTTCTCTTCAGGTCGATGATTTCATTGCTCTGCCTGCCATGATCCGCGGCATCAGAACGCTTCATCATGAAACGGTTGATCTCGGTGGAAAGTTCGATCAGGGGATTTGATATCTGACGGCTCATCACATACCCGATGATAACAGCAAGGATCAGTACTGCAGCGGTCAGAAGGAGCATCTTGATGCCGAACGACTCGATCAGAAGAAGGGACGCGGTATCTGATAGTGTGATCTGTATGATGCCTATCCGGTTATGGTCTATCTCGACAGGGCTTGAGAACCGGTACTTATTCTGCTGGTTCCGTGAGCTTTTCTGAATATACACTTCGGAATCTGATAGAAGCGCACTGTCCAGCGGCTCGGACCACGGCTGTCCGATCAGATTCAAATCTGAGTGCATTTTAATGTATCCATCGTGTCCGATAAGAGCAACCGACTCGATATCGCCATCCTGTGTCAGGGGGTCCATCAGGAGTTTTATGGCATAGAAGTCGTAACTGATCAGATGATTCACCACCGAATCGGACAGCAGCCGCGCAAGCACCTGGCCTTTCTTGATGAGCTGACTGTTGATCAGTGAACGCTGAACACTGAAGGAATAGACCGAGAGGATCAGTGCAGTGATGAAGACTGTAGTCAATATCATGATTGACAGCTTGTAGATCAGTTTCATGAAGGCCATCATAGTACGGCTGACCGAGCCCTGTCAATTTTCCCATCCCGCCATAACGAGAGAATCGAGCGGGTTGATACGGACCGCACTTCAGGCGGCATCCTGCTCGCCTCAGCCGGATACGCTCTCTCAGTCCATGAGGGAAGCCCTTGTTGTGATACATTGTTTCGGATATGGGATCTATGATGTCAACGAGGTCCTCTTCGCCATCGAAACACTCTGGGACGATGTATAAGAGGCTCTGCTATCAACGCTCATCACAGACATCGATAGTGAGGAACACCTCGTTCGGGGGATGGTGAAAGTACTGTCTCAGCCTGGAGGATATTGTCAGCTTCATATTCACAGCATTGGATTCATACGTGTTCCATACACCTTCTTTATCCGATCTGATCCATCTCAGAGCAAGCTGATAGTTACTGAAGGGGGAATCGGAAAAGGTCAGAAAGAGTGTATCACCGGGAATACCCTGTCTGAGCTGCAGTTCAGTGAGCACCTCACTTGCTTCACGTGTGAAGGGCACACTTTCACCCAGGTGCACATGGTCATCGCATACCCAGATAGCTTCTGTCCTGTAGATAGTAACCGAATACAGCATAGAACCCCCATCCACGTGCGCGTTTTAGGCATTACATCTTTATGTATAAGGTACTTCAAAACGGGAAGAAGGAAAAGTATTCTTACAGTCAAACAGCTTCATTCTTCCTTGTGCTCAATAGACTCATCGTTTATACTCATATTTAGAACATACGCAGTGATACACCTGAGCGAAGAAAACTGACGAAAGGATGTTACGGTGCAGCTTGATTTCTTCACGCTATTCATGACCATAGGTGTCATTCTAGCCGCGGTGGGCCTTTCTGTACTCGTGTTCAGCTTCACGCGCAGAGAGAATCAGAGATTCCTCTGGGCCTCTGCTGCAGGGCTGCTGCTATCAACAGCGGCAATCCTGGGCAGCCTCAGAAACGCAATCCCGGATTTCTTCAGTATTATTCTATTCAACTTTCTCGTTATCAGCGCCCTGCTCAGCTTCTGCGAACTGTTCAGCCGGCTGCTTGAGGTACGCACCCGCTTCCATTTTCTCCTGTTCACTGTTCCCTTTCTCATGAGTGCAGGGCTCTTTGTGTACACCTACAACATTCCCGATTACCACGTCCGGGTTATGATCTTCAATTTCGCAACCCTCATTCCCCTGGGCTACACCCTTCTGCTTCTTGCCCGGGAGACTTTCAGAACAGGGCTGAAGGCCTACCTCCTTGCGTCCTTTCCTTTCCTGTTCATGGCCGCGGTCGCCATCACAAAACTGATCATTCATTCGTTCCATGAACATCAGGAATTCACCAGCCCCCTGCACTTCATACTGAATGCTCTCTCGATGCTGGGAGGGCTCTGGGCGATTTTATCTTCGGTTCTCCTTGTCGACAATATACTGCAGAAACAACTTGAGGAGGCAGCCAGAATCGATCCCCTTACCGGGATCATGAACCGCAGATACCTTCAGCAGTCGCTTCTCAAGGAGATCGATCACTCACACCGCAGGAACGACGGACTGAGCATCATTCTCTGCGACATCGACCATTTCAAGGAGGTGAATGACAGACACGGGCACCTCATAGGAGATGCTGTCCTTGTTCATACGGTGAATGTGTTCAGAGAGCATCTACGGCCCGACGTCATCATAGCCCGCTACGGTGGAGAGGAATTCCTGTTCGTACTCAGCTGTACCGGGACAGAGGCAGGCTGCAGGTGTGCCGAACGGCTGAGAAAGGCAGTACATGAAACTCCTTTCCTCACAGAAGACGGGACCCCCATCACGATATCCTGCAGTTTCGGGGTGGCTTCCCACAGACACGGAGTTGACACCTATGAATCGCTGCTTCACCGGTCCGATAATGCCCTATACACGGCGAAACGGGCGGGAAGAGACCAGGTTTTCTGTATTGAATGAGTGAAGGATCAAACAGTGACGGCATGTGTACGGATCAGTATCTACGGTAGAGTTCAAATGGTGGGGTTCCGTTACTTCACGGTCCGCCATGCACTCTCGCTGGGTCTCACGGGCTATGTGAGGAACCGGGTTGATGGTTCACTCGAGGTGGTTGCTTCCGGAACACAGGATGCTCTGAATGAGCTGCGCACTATCCTCAGCGAAGGTCCCCGGCTGGCAAGGGTAGAGCATATGGAGTGGGAAGAAATCGAAAACACTGACACCTATGAAACGTTCACGATACGGTGAAACCTGGAGGAAACGCAGGGCTGTCGGAACACAAAGAAAGATGGGCATCAGGCTTTCAATTCGGCTGTACATCAAGTAGAATGTAATGCGGCACATCACTGTTTTGGAGTTACCATGGACACAGCACACACACACCAATCACTGGAAGATTTCTTTTCATACTTCAGAGAACATACTGTAGGTTCCGAGGCAACGGTCTACCTTCCTGATACCCAAAAGGAACAGAAACTGATTTATGCCGACTGGATAGCCTCTGGACGGCTGTACCGCCCGATTGAAACGTACCTGCAGGAGATTGTCGGACCCCTGATCGGAAACACTCACACCGAAACGACCTACACGGGAACGGCCATGACGAAAGCCTATCACGAAGCCCGTCGCCTGATCAAAGCACATGTGAATGCCCGCGAGGACGACCTGCTGTTCCTTGTCGGTAACGGCATGACCGGTGCAATCAATAAGATGCAGCGGATGATGGGACTCAGGATTCCGGAGAAGTTGAAACCGGCAGTGGAGAGGGAACAGAGGAACCGTCCTATAGTTTTCATCACCCATATGGAACACCATTCCAACCAGATAACCTGGGAGGAGTGTGATGTTGACCTCATGATCATCCCGTTTGTTCAGGAGACTGGGCTTCCAGACCTGAATGAGCTTGAGAATATGGCGAGGAAGTATGCCGCCGAGCGGCCGATGGTTATCGGTTCGTTCACCGCGGGTTCCAATGTGACCGGGATTCTCACCCCGATCCACGAGATGGCAGCCATCATTCACCGCTATGGGGGGATATGCTTTGCCGACTATGCGGCTGCAGCGCCCTATGTCGACATCGACATGCACCCTGATGAAGAAGGCGCTCATTTTGACGGGCTCATGTTCTCACCGCATAAATTCCTGGGTGGGCCGGGAAGCAGCGGTGTTCTGGTGATGTCTCGAAAACTCTACCACAACACGATCCCTGACAACCCCGGAGGGGGAACCGTACGATGGACCAATCCGTTCGGTCACCATCTCTACATAGAAGACATAGAAACACGTGAAGACGGGGGAACCCCGGGATTTCTTCAGGGTATCAGAGTTGCTCTGACCCTCAAGGTGAAAGATGCCATGGGTGTCCGGAGAATCAGAGAGAGGGAAGAGCACCTTATGAATATCCTGTATGATCGCCTCGCCGAGATTCCAGAGATAGTCATTCTCGAAGGACAAAACAGAAACAGACTTGGGATCATCTCCTTCTTCACCAGCGGCGTTCATCACAACCTCATAGTACGACTGCTCAATGACCGCTACGGAATCCAGAGTCGTGGAGGCTGCTCCTGTGCGGGAACCTACGGCCATATCCTGTTTCATATCAACAAACGTTCGAGCACGCGAATTGAACACATGATAACCGAAGGTGATTTCACAGAAAAACCGGGCTGGGTGCGGATCTCAGTCCATCCCACCATGACCGACGGTGAAGCGGAATATATCGCCCGAAGCATCGGTGAAATCATCAGCAGCAGCGAACGGTGGAAGCAATCGTACCGGTTCGATAAACAGACAGGAGACTTCGTACGGACAGAGGGTGCATCCCCTGTCGTGCCTGACCTGATAGGAGATTTCACTCCTTAGCTGACTGATCTTTCAGGAACAGATCGTTCCTGAAAGGAGAGGAAACCCCGGGTACCGGAGCATACTCATCCCCCTTTCAGAGGTCCCCTGTCGCAGGCACCTCTGCTGTCACAGGGGGCAGTCTTCTCCTGAACTGAACCAGAATCACCCCGCACAGAATCAGAGCTGAGCCGAACAGCTGCATGCCGGTGAGCACCTGGTTGAACATGAGAGCGCTGAACAGGAGAACGAACACGGTTGGAAGGTTGCCGTACACAGAGACCTGTGTACTCCCTATCTTCGTAACTGAAGTATTCCACAGAATGTTCGCTACCATGAATGCAATGAAACCGGAATACATGGTGAGAGGCCACACCTGCCAGGCTACCGGCGTGCCCAGAAGAGCCCTCATGTCTTTGAAATACACCAGATTATACAGAATCACCGAGACACTCATGGAGAGGCCGGTGACCTGTACCAGCGGATAGCGCTCCATATAAGGACGAAGAAAGGTCGTATTGATGGCAAAACCGAGTTCTGCCACAACAACGAACAGTATCCCCCTGACTGTGGTGTCCGATATCGAGAGACCCGTGTTGACTTTCATAATGACAACAAGCCCCGCAATCGTGAGAAAGACACCTGCTACCGGTCTCCATTTCAACTTCTCGAAGCGAAACAGGAGGGAAAGGATCAGCGTATGAACCGGCATGGTTGCAATGAGTACTCCTCCGAGCGGAGCACTTGTCTCTGAGATGCCTCGGGGGAACAGGGTCTGAAAGAGTCCCAGCCCCACCAGACCTATAAAGCTGATGCCCAAAGCATCCCGTCTGGTAAAGGGAACCCGTGATGGGGAGAAAAAGGCGAAATAGAGCATGAAAGGAAACACAAGAAGCATCCGGATGCCACCGAACTGCTGAGCGCTCACAAAGGTGAAACCCACCTTCATTACCATGTTGTTGAAAGCCCAGCTCACTGCTATGAGAGTCAGAACAAGATGAACCCAGGCGTGAGATTCTCTCTTTTCTGTCTCCATATGCCTACCCTTCCTTTACGATGCCGGTTTCATCCCACCCTACCATACTCTTCAGGTAAGTGGAACGGGTGCACCGTATATTCTGCACAGTATTCTCGTGTCAGGAGGAACTGCGCTGCACGCTTCTCATGTACTGACTGACCTATGATTCCATGAGAAGATATCTGATGAAAACTCCGGTTTCTCCTTCGGAGTGACTGGAAACATCTATACACTTCCAATACAGTAGTATTCATGAAACTCTATGAACGAATAGCGGCAGAATATGAAACCCTATTTCCCTCTTCCGGGGAAAAAGTCTCTTTCACCGAGGAAATCCTGTCCTCCCGCTCTGCTACTGACATACTCGACCTCGGCTGCGCTACCGGTCAGTTCGCTTTTCAGCTCGCACGAAAAGAACGCACGGTCACTCTGCTTGACCCTGATGATAAGATGATCGAGCATGCACGCTCTCAAGGTGAGCAGATCCAAGCCGGGGACTTCTCGTATATTCAGAGTGATATGCTCTCATTCATCTCCACCGCAGCCCCTCGCTCCTATGATGCGGTTCTGTGCATGGGAAACACCCTTGCCTACCTTGACGGGAAAGAAGAACTCGGGCAGTTTCTCAGGTACTGCCGGTGTGCCCTCACCGAAGGCGGCGTATTGATCCTTCAGATTCTGAATTACGGGAACCCGATGCTGCAGGATGGATTCTCCTTCCCCGTTCTCGAAACAGGCCATATATCATTCAATCGATCCTATTCATCCCACGAGGACCCTCTGAAACTGAGATTCATCACGGAAGTCACTGACCGGGAAACCGGAGAGACCTTCACTGATATACACACTCACTCGGCCTTCACCTCCACTCTCATACAGGAAACTGCCGGAAGCTCGGGATTCAGGAGCGTTGAGAGCTATGGCGGCTATGACAGACACCCCCTTCAGGAGAACGACTTCTTCAGCCTCATCGTCATCGAAAGGTAACCTGCTGCGCCCGTCTTTTTCAGACTGACTCCTGTCAAAGCACTTGAAACCTCCGAGATGTCACAATAGTAAAGTCTCTCTAATTAATACCTTATACCCTTCCTTTCTGAGGTATATCATAGAAGTGTAGCAAGGGGGTACGATAATGAGAAAGATGTTGTTCCTGATTCTTGTTCTCTGCCTGATAACAGGCACCGTCACAGCAGCAGACAACGAAGAATCCTGCTTCTGGGCAGGTGGGATATCGGCACTGGCTCCGGGTCTTCCTGTTGCGGCCAAGATAGTCTATCAGAACGATGCCTGGGGCTGGCAGGGGGAAGCAAACTACTTCTATCTCCTCGGGATGCTCCGCCTTGACGGGAGGAGAATCCTCAAGGGCTCTGAAGGAACTGATATCTATGGATTTGCCGGCCTCACCTTGAACCATTTCAACCACTATGATGAAACCCCGGCCTATCTCGAGTTCGTTCTTTCCGCAGATGTGGGAGCCGGCGCTGAATGGAGATTCTCCCGCCGCTTCGGTGTCGGAATCGAAGGGGGCCTGATGCTTCCCTTCTGGTGCAATCAGGGGCTTGAGCAGTTCGACAACTCCGGTCTGATGGTGGCCAATGCCTATCTAGTGTACTGGTTCTGAGGCCTTTCCCCGTTTTGATAATCGATACATATTTCTCGAAAAGATGCTATTAAGACTGTAAGGGGCAACGTCTTTCTGTTAGAATGACGCCCATGGCATACAGAAGTCTACATGAGTTCATTACCGCACTGGAAGAAGCAGGGGAGCTTGTTCGTATCACGCACGAGGTCTCAGCTCACCTGGAGATCACTGAGATCACCGATCGCGTGAGCAAGGCAGGCGGGCCTGCTCTCCTGTTCGAACACGTCACCGGAAGCGCCTACCCCGTTCTCATGAACGCGATGGGATCGTACCGCCGCATGGCGATGGCTCTGAGCTGTGAAAGTCTCGAAGAGAAGCAGCGGGAGATTCATGAGCTGATACAGTGGGCATTTGCCCAGTCACGGGGTATCGATATCGCCTCGGTGATGGGAAAACTGTCCCTTGTGCGCTCTTTTTTTCCCCGAACCGTGAAGCGTGCAGCCTGCCAGGAGGTGATCGAGAGAGAGGTTGACCTGACCTCCCTGCCGATTCTCACCTGCTGGCCTCAGGACGGCGGCCCGTTCATCACGCTTCCGGTGGTATTCACCCGCGACCCCGATACAGGAGCACAGAACGCAGGCATGTACCGGATGCAGAGATTTGATGCATCGTCAACGGGAATGCACTGGCACATTCACAAGGATGGCTCTCATTTCTATCAGAAATATAAGGAACGAGGAGAGAGGATGCCCGTCTCGGTTGCACTCGGAGCCGACCCGGCAATCACCTATGCATCAACCGCGCCGCTGCCCGAAGGGGTGTATGAGATGCTGTTTGCTGGTTTCCTTCGCGGCAAACCGGTCGATATGGTAAAGTGCGTGACCAATGACCTCAAGGTCCCTGCCGATGCCGAGTTCGTTCTTGAGGGATATGTCGATCCCGCCGAATCGCTTCGCGAAGAGGGGCCCTTCGGAGACCATACCGGATACTATTCTCTTGCAGACCGGTACCCGGTCTTTCATGTCGAGTGCATCACGCACAGAAAAAAACCAGTCTACCCGGCGACAGTCGTCGGCAAACCGCCTATGGAGGACTGCTACATGGCCAAGGCAACCGAGCGTCTGTTCCTCCCGATTCTTCAGCTCGTCGTTCCCGAGATCATAGACATGGAACTCCCCCTCTCCGGGGTCTTTCACAACTGTGCCATCGTATCCATCCACAAACGATACCCGGGGCAGGTGCAGAAGGTTCTTTACTCTCTCTGGGGTCTGGGACAGATGATGTACACAAAGATGATTGTAGTCGTCGATCACACTGTTGATGTGCATGATCTTGCGACTGTAGCATGGAAAGTGTTCAATAATATCGACGCACGACGTGACCTCGTGCTTTCAGACGGCCCCCTGGATGCACTTGACCACGCATCCCCCCGGGCCCTGTACGGGACCCGGCTCGGCATAGATGCGACAAGAAAGGGAACGATGGATGGTCATGAGCGCTTCTGGCCCGATGATATCGTCATGGATACAGAGGTAAAACATCGTATTGATGAGATATGGGATTCCCTTGGTATCGAGTGAGCTCTATGCGTGAAGGAACACCCCGTCTGATCAGGATATCTCAGGCGGTCATGATTCAGCACACCCTCTTTTCTCTTCCCTTTGCAGCGGGTGCCCTCCTGCTGGAAACAGGTGGCATTATTCCCTGGGCCAAGGTGCTTCTGATTTTCCTTGCTCTTTTCGGTGCACGAAACGGAGCAAATGCTCTCAACCGACTGGTAGACCATCACATTGATTCGCGTAATGAGAGGACTCAGGGCAGGGACCTGCCGAGCGGCCGATTGAGACGGATTGACCTGTGGGTATTCACCCTCTTGTGTCTCCTGCTCCTGATCATCAGCGCATATCTTCTGAATCCGCTGTGCTTCGCCCTTCTGCCTGCAGCGCTGGCAATGATCGGCATCTACAGCTACACGAAACGGTTCACATCCCTCTGTCACTACATACTCGGCCTCACCGTTGCAATCGCACCGATGGGGACCCTCCTTGCTCTCAATGGATTCTTCCGGTTTGATTATTTTCTGATAGCAGCCGCAGTGGCGCTCTGGGTTGCCGGATTTGATATCATCTACGCTTGTCAGGACATTGAATTCGACAGACGGGAGGGTCTTCATTCCATCCCAGCCCGCTTCGGGATGAAACGTGCTCTCAGCATAGCAGCTGCCTCTCACACGTCAGCCTGGGTGCTGTTCCTCCTGTGGGGATACACCTATGATGTCAGACTGTGGTACTATACAGGGTGTATGGTCATCGCCCTGCTTCTGGTTGTCGAACACCTGCTTGTTGCTCCGCAGAAGATGAAACACATCACACGGGCCGCATACCATATCAACGAACTTGTAGGTGTTCTTTTCTTTCTTTTCACCGCAGCGGAGGTATACATCTGATGAGAGACATTGTCATCGCCATCACCGGCGCAAGTGGAAGCATATACGGAATGCGTCTGGTTGAACGCATGCAGGCAGTACAGGATATCAGGATTCATCTGATTCTTTCCCGGTGGGCCGAAAAGGTCATGTACAGTGAGAGGAGCATCACAGCCCGGCAGTGGATAGACACTCTGAAGCAGGAGAATCTGGTGATACACGAGGTGAACGATCTCAGCGCACCCCTCTCGAGCGGTTCATTCCGCTTTGAGAGTATGGTGGTGATCCCCTGCTCGATGGACACCCTCGGCGCCATGGCTGCGGGACTTGCCGGAAATCTGATACAGCGAGCAGGATCAGTCGCTCTCAAGGAGCGACGGAACCTGATACTGGTAGCCCGTGAAAGTCCCCTCAGTGCCATCCACCTTCAGCAGATGCTCACCCTCACCAACGCAGGTGCGATGATTCTTCCCCCTATTCCGTCATTTTACCACAACCCCGAGAGTGTTCAGGAACTTGTCGACACTACTGTCGATAGAGTCCTTGATGCTCTTACGGTCACAGATACATCGATCAAACGTTGGAGAGTTACATGAACAAGACAATAATCACCATGCTGCTGATAACCCTCATCACAGTCTCTGCATTCGCACAGGGGAATACCGATACGTCTCCGGTTCGCATCGGTATCCTCCCCGATGTCGATTCCCTCCCGATTCAGCTTGCTCAGAGAGACGGACTGTACGCTTCAGAAGGATCAGCTGTCGAGCTGATCTCCTTCCGTTCACCGGTAGAGCGCGATGCAGCGTTCCAGGCTGGAGAGCTGGACGGGATGGTGGGAGATACCCTCGGTGCCTTCTTCCTCCGTGAGGCAGGGTACGATATACTCATCACCTCAATCACGAACGGCCGCTATGGGTTAGCCGCCAACCCGCTTGAAGGAGCGACTCAGCTTTCAGACCTTGCAGGCAGGGAGATCGCAGTGAGCAGGAACACAATCATCGAATATGTCGCAGATTCACTGATGGGGGATACTCCCTCGGAAATGATGGCGATACCGAAGATCCCGGTCAGGATGGAGATGCTTATCAACGGGAGTATCGCCGGTGCATGTCTGCCAGAGCCCCTGTACTCCATCGCCGTTTCCAATGGGGCAGTTCCGCTTGCAGACAGCACCCAGCTGCAGGAGGTACCCGGAGTGATGATCTTCACACGGGAAGCGGTCAGCGAACGCAGTGAGGACCTCGCGGCCTTCTATCGTGCCTACAGCAGGGCTGCCGAGAAGATCAACAGCAATCCTGACGCCTACAGAGATTATCTTGTTGAGGCGGCCGGTGTCCCTGACACACTGAAGGGAGATTTTGTCTTTGTCACCTATGAAAAACCCCGTCTTCCCGAGAGAGAGGGAGTCGAGAAGGTCTATACCTGGCTGAAGGAGCGAGACCTTATCACCTCACAGATCACCTACAGTGACCTCACTGATTCCCCGGCGGTGGACATTCTCTGATGATCAGGGTGAAGAACCTGAGGTTCGCCTATAGAACGACACCTCTGTTCGACTCATTCGACTATACTTTCAAAACAGGAAGTGTACATGCGATCATCGGAAGGAGCGGGTGCGGCAAGACAACGCTTCTGTACCTCCTTGCTTCCCTTCTGAGACCTCAGGAGGGATCCCTGCAGTTCGGGACACGGAATCTCAGTGAGAGTATCGATGAGAGAGCATTCATCCTCCAGGACTATGGAATCCTTCCATGGAAGCGGGTGGAGGACAACATCGCCCTCGGACTTACACTCCGAGGAATTGACCACAGAGAGAAAAGAGAACGCACAACACGGGTGATGAAGGAACTCGGCATCGATCACCTGCGCAGAGCCTTTCCCGACCGCCTCAGCGGAGGTGAAAAGCAGCGTTGCGCGATAGCTCGGGCACTGATTACGGAACCGCGCCTTCTTCTGATGGACGAACCCTTTTCCGCTCTTGATGCAATGAGCCGTGAACAGATGCAGGAACTGCTTCTCGATCTTTCGATCCGTCATGACATGATGAGTATCCTCGTAACCCACAGTATCGAAGAAGCCGCCTACCTGGCCGATTACATCCACGTCATGGAGCGCACAGAAGGAGAGCCTGCCAGGTTCCTGCCGGTGATCGAGAATATCCACGAGAAGGAACACACCTACCGTTCGAGTGAAGCATACTTTTCTGTGTGCAACAGGACAAGAAAACTGCTCAACAGGAGGGGTTCCCTGTGAAAAGAGCTGTATTTGTCCTCATAGCGCTGTGGTACCTTCTGGCAGGGGTTACCTCAAAGCCGTTCCTTCCCTACCCCCACGCGGTACTGATTCACTTCGCGCATCAGGTTCTGAACGGGGATATCCTTCTCCATTTCCTCACCAGCACCTATAGAATCACACTCGCCACCGTATCGGCTGTCATACCTGCGGTGTCTCTGGGAATTCTGGCAGGGAGGATTCATCAGGCTGACCGCTTTATCAGTCCATTTGCCTATGTGCTGTACCCGATACCGAAGGTTGCGCTCCTTCCCCTCATCATGCTGGTATTCGGGCTCGGAAACCTCTCCAAGATCTTCCTCATAGCCTTGATCATTTTCTTTCAGCTCTTTTTTGTGATAAGAGACGCATCGAGGGCTATCGATACACGCTATATAGACTCGGTGAAATCGCTGGGAGCATCACGGACGGGTATCCTTGTCCACGTCATCATTCCGGCGGTCCTTCCCTCGTTCTTCACTGCACTGCGAGTCTCCACCGGCACAGCCACAGCAGTGCTCTTCCTTGCAGAGACATTCGCTACGGTAAACGGACTGGGCTATCTGATCCTCGACAGCTGGGCACGGATGAACTATCTCGATATGTATGCTGCAATGACAGGTCTCACTCTCCTTGCAGCCCTCCTGTTCGCTCTGATCGCACTTTTCGACAGAATGCTCTGCCCCCAGAGACATCAGAAGTGAATGAAACAGCATGTAAGAGGAAGAGCTAGATCCTTCTGACAGAATCTCTGATCTGCAAGTGGACAGGAAGGATCACCTGAGGAGGATCAACTTCCTCCCCTTCGATCAGTTTGATCAGTATGTCGACAGCGAGGCGACCCCGCTCTCCGGTGTCCTGATGCACCGTGGTGATGGCAGGCGTGATTATCCTGCTGAAAATATTGTCATCGAAGCCGATCACGGAGATATCGTCAGGAACGGTTATCCCGAGTCTCTGATAGTGAGATACTGCCTCTGAGGCATAGTAGTCAGCAGAACACACCACAGCGGTACAGGGGCTGGCTGAAGAGGCAAGATGCTCATAAAGAGCATAGCGTTCCTCCTGAACCCTTGAAAGAGGAAGGAAATTGTCTTCGGCAAGTGCCAGTCCATGCTCCTCGAGAGCATCCCGCAATCCCAGGAACCGCATATAGTCGGAGCCGGTCTTGTCAGGTCCGTTGGAGAGGAACACCATCTGGCTGTGCCCCATCGACTGGAGATAATCGGATATCTGATACCCCCCTGCCCTGTCTTCGATCCCGACACGGTAATAGGGCACCTCGCACTCGATATCATAGCTGTCGATATGCACTACCGGACAGGAAACCTGGTCGCTGATCCGGGGTATGATCTCACTCGGTACCCACAGTATGATGACTCCGGCGAGTTTCCATGACTGGACAAATCTCAGGACCTCATTCTGGTCGCTCGTGGTATGAACCATCATGAAATAGCCCATCTGCCTGAGTTCCCACTCAATATTTCCAAGAATGGTAAAACTGAAGGGGTCTTCGAACTGCGTCTCATTTCTACGCGGTTCACTGAAAAAGATGACTCCGACTATTCGGGAATTCTCATGCGCAAGAATGGTGGCAGCCATGTTAGGAGCATAATTGACTTCCTTCAGTATCTTCTTGACCTTGTCCCGAATCGCGGGAGAGACCTTTCCGGTTCTCCCGTGAATCACATTCGAGACAGTGGTAGGACTGACACCAGCCCTCTTGGAGATCTCTTTGATAGTCAGCATAGCCTTACTATATGCATCTCCTCAAGCTTTGTCAAAAGCCTGTATCATGTTGCATCAATACCAGTGTGACCGGCTCGTACCCTATTTCAGGTAACCGAGCCACTTGTACTGGATATCGATCATTCGGTTGACCATCGCATCAATATGCGACACCTGATTCACCACCGGGTTCGCGATGATTGCCTGAGTAGCAAGCTCCCTGCTCTTGTGCAGAACCGCCTCGGCAGTGAGATCGTATACACCGCAGTAGTTTCTCATCAGAGCGAGATAGCCCCTGGGAAGAGAGGGGACCCTGATCCCGTTCACTCCATCCTTATTGATGACGGCTGGAACTTCAACCACGACCCAGGAAGGCAGGTCCTCGATCAGACCATTATTGATCACATTGACAGCAGCCTCTTCATAGCCAGAGTCGGTAATGATCCCTTCGATAATCGGTATCGCCCGCTCATGCACCTTCAGTTCGATCTCCGGTCTCTGTTCGACGGTGAGCGCCGCACGATAATAGTCATAGAAATCGAGAATTCCCCGATGGTCTACGATATCCCAGGCCCACGAGAGGTACTCACCGAAATGGCTGTCCACAGTGATGGGAAGAAGTTTGTAGTGCTCGAGCATGAACTTCGCAATACGCTTGTCCGTCCACTCGAACCTTCCCTTTCTTCCAGGGCCTTTCTTATCGAAGGCTTCATGGCTTTCCATTTCACCGGTCTTGAGATACGTCTCGTAAAAGTCACTGTAGCCGGCTTCGTGTTTGAAAAAGTCTGCAGATTTCTCAAGCACCTGCGGATAGAGGTCTTCTCCCGTCTTTCTGTCCTTCAGCTCATACATGCAGCTGAAGTGATTCAGTCCGGCGGCGCGGAAGGCAAGATCCTCACTTTCCTTATCAAGCATGGCAGGCAGCCAGCGGTCGAGCCAGCCGATCTCATGGCACATACCGACAAATCTCGCCTGGGGATACTTGCGCATCACTGCCGTACCGATTGCTGTCATCGGATTTGAATAGTTGAAAATCCAGGCTTCAGGACAGATCTCTACAGCATCCCCCACGATATCGAGGATGTGAGGGATGATACGCAGGGAGTGGAATACACCTCCCGGACCTCCATTCTCTCCGTACACCTGGTGCACCCCGTACTGCAGGGGAACCTTCCAGTCATCATCCCAGAGTTTGAAGCGGTCTCCGACCTCGATCGAGGAAATGATAAAATCTGCACCCGTGAAAGCTTCTTTGCGGTCAAGGGTCGCACTGACCGTGAAATCAAGATTCTCCTTTTTCAGAAAGTTCTTTGCAATACGCTCAACCCGAGTCATAGCCTCGGCATTGATGTCAAGAAGAGTGACTTCACAGCCGGTGAGTACTTTGCTCTGAAAGATGTCTCCGAGCATTCCAAGTCCGAACTGGAGTGATCCAGCTCCTACTAGTACGATTTTCATACAGCGATGTTCCTTCTACCGGGTGACCCCGGTATGTTATTTTATTGATCCCTCTACCATTCCTTTTATGATGTAGCGCTGCGCGAACAGGTACAGGATGATAACAGGTACGATAGCCAGTAATGTTGAAGTGAGAATCAGATCCCACTGTTTCAGATATGCTCCGGCGAAAGCTGTGACCGCAACCGGCAGGGTCTGGACAGCTCCGTTCGAACCGAGTACGAGATAGGGAAGCAGATAGTCATTCCATATCCAGATTCCGTTGAGGATCATTACGGTTACGATGATCGGTTTCAAGAGCGGGAATACGATCGAAAAGAAGATTCTCGGGTGGGAACACCCGTCGATCGTCGCCGCCTCTTCCAGTTCGTAGGGGATATTCTTGATGAACCCGTGAAAAATGAAGATCGAGAGGGATGAACCGAACCCCAGATAGGCGAACACGATTCCTCCCACGGTACCAAGGAGACGCAGATGTATCACGTTACCGAGGATCCTCAGCCAGCGTACAAGAGGGTACATCAGAACCTGGAAGGGAATGACCATTGCGGCCACAAAGATCATGAAGATGAGGATTGACCATACTTTCCTCTCATTCCTCACAAGTACCCATGCCGCCATCGATGAGAAGGTGATGATGACCAGCAGCGAAACCACCGTGATGATAACAGAGTCCCCGAAAGCACCGAGGTAGTCGACCGTCGGATTGTTGAAGATCCTTGAGATATTGTTACCCAGCTGTCCCCAGTTCTCAGGAAGTGCGACGGCGTTGATGATGATCTCGCGGGAAGTCTTGGCTGAATTGAGAACAACCATCGCGAAAGGGATCATGAATATGATAAACAGGAAAATCGTAAAACCTTCAAGAATGAGCATGGGAGCCCTTCGTTTTAGTGATAGAGTATTTTTCCTCACATTTCCACCTCTTTCTTCTTGTTGATCGATACCTGGATTAGTGCAACAACAACCAGGACAACGAAGAGCACCACGGCCTTTGCCTGCGCCTCTGCCATCTTGTTCGCGGTCGCTGTGTCGAAGATATTCATTGCCAGCAGCTGACTCGCCTTCACCGGCAGTTCCATGAACCGGGTTGCCGGTCCGCCATTGGTAAGAGTGAGGTTCATATCGAACTGTTTGAATGAATAGGTCAGAGTGAGGAACAGACTGATGGTGAAGGCATTGGCCATCATAGGGATCAGTATGTGGAAGACATTCCTCACAAATCCGGCTCCGTCCACTGAGGCAGCCTCCATCAGAGATTTGGGAATACTCTGTATGGCAGCCACATAGATAAGCATGATATAGCCGGCGAACTGCCAGGTGTTCACGGCAGACATCGCCCAGATGACCGATTCCGGCTTGGAAAGGAATGAGACACGCAGGAATTCAATCGAATAAGCTGTTCCGAGTGATACCAGGATGTTGTTCAGGATGAACTGCCAGATATAACCGAGAACGATGCCTCCGATAAGGTAGGGGACAAAAAATCCTGCCCGGTAGAAGTTCCGGAACTTCACTTTGCTCGTGACGATGAGCGACAGAATGAAGCTCACCACGTTGACCAGGATTACGTTGATCACGGTATACCCGATAGTGATCATGAAGGAATGGATGAAATCGGGGGCACTGGACAGTTTCGAGAAGTTCTTCAAACCGACAAAATTGATTATGGGACTTACCCCGTTCCAGTCTGTGAGTGAATAATAGATACCCAGTGAGAACGGTATGATGATGATCATAACGAATGTGAACACGACCGGTACCAGAAACAGGGTATTCACTACGCTTCGCTGTTTCATGCGGGGCTCCTCCTTGCTGCTTTGCATATGATGTACGGCCGAAACCGGCCGTACATCGTTCGTGTGATAGTCCTACATGTTCGGCAGGCTTGCAATAGCCGCCTTCATGTCTGAAATGAACTGGTCAAGATCATCCTGATTCTGTGCGAACAGGTCGTACACGGGACCGAACACATTCTGTCCTGCGCCGTCAGGAAGCATTCCGAAGAAAACGCCGTAGTTTCCGCCCTTGGCATTGGCTGCCATGAGAGCCTGACTCAGCTGCCCGGAGGGCTTGAGAGTTACCGACTTGAAAGCGGGAATCATACCGGCTTTGTTAACCAGGTAATCATGGCCCTCGGGAGTTGTTGCCATCGAAGCCAGGAAGGCCTTTGCCTCTTCTACCCTAGGACTCTGTGAGTTCACCACGTACCAGCTGGGAGCGAACAGATAGAGACCGGTCTGAGGAGTGTTGGTGAATGCGTGTGGAGCGTATCCCATCTTGAAGGTGACATTCATCTGAGCCATGTTGGGATCTACCCAGTTACCCTGGTGCAGGAAAGCTGTCTTGCCCTGGGCAAAGGAACCGACCTGATCGTCATAGCTTCCATTGAGAAGGATGTTCTGATCAGCATATTTGAACAGGAGCTGCACGTATTTCGCATACTCGGTGAAACGGGCCTCATCCATCTTTCCTTCCAGAGCAGCTTCAATCACGCTCGTATCAGTGAAATCAAGACCACCGCCCCAGTATGCTGCAAGGTTGTGCTGACCAGCTACCCACCACATACCTCCTGCGAGGGATGCTGCCATCGCGACAGGAGCGTCGATGCCGAGCTGTGCCTTCTTGGCTTCAAGGGTCTTAAATGCCTTTTCATAGGCATCGCGGGTCGTAAGGGACGCGGGGTCGATACCGGCCTTGGCCAGGATATCTGCATTGTAGGCAAGTCCGTAGCCTTCAATTGCTACAGGGAAACCGTAGACAGTTCCGTCAACGATGAATTCGAGATCTGTATCGTTAACCCAGGGTTCTCCCTCCATGCTGGCAATATAGTCTTTCCAGACATTGTATCCGCCGAGTCCTTCGATCTGGAAGATATCGGGCATATCACCGGCCTGTGCTTTGGCCTTCAGCGCGCCGCCGAAATCAGCACCTCCGCCGAGAGTCTCTACTTCCACGGTCACACCGGGAGTTGCAGCAGAGTACTGTGCAGCATACCCATCAAGAGCATCCTTGATCTCTACTTTCAACTGGAACATCGTCACGGTCTTATCACCGGTTGCGGCTGTTTCCTGTGCTCCGCCTGCGAATACGCTGGATACGAGCATCAGAGTCAAAAGAACTACAGCAATAGTTTTCTTCATGCTAAACCTCCTTAGTACGGGTTCAACTACCCGGTACTGTTTGCATTTTCTGAGTTAGGTGTTACGTAACACCTTCATGATAACACTACCACACCATTCCCGGTTGTCAAGAAAAAAATTAAAAAAATGGAAACGATTCCACTCATCGCTCTGTAAGCAAGCGCCTTCCGAAAGTGCTGTTTTTTCCAATATAAGCAGTTATTCATTCTTATAAGGCTGTTTATGCTGTATAATCAGTGACTATGGAGAGCTATAGATGAAAAAACGGAGTGCTCGCACACAGAGGAACCGTATCTCGACAGGAAAGCTCCTGCTGCTCCTCCTTTTTCTCATCGTACTGCTCTCTCTTCCCTTCTTTCTCTGGCATACAACGCAGATGAGCACTTTGAGCATCACGGTATACGATAAGACTGTCAAAGAAGACACCGGGCACCATGAGGCTCTGGCATGGTTTCTCAGACAGCACAGATATCCGACCCGTGACGGATACATCTTCGACTCGGAGACCTCCTATCTGGGCTACCATCCCGACCTCGTCAACCCGATAATCGATCTCAGCTCACTCGATGACAGAACCGACCTGCTGTATATCGCCGATACATACGGTGTATTCAAGGCACCAGAGGATGTCGGTCAGGGGGAAAGCCCTCTCCTGTGGGGAGGCACTTCCCTGGAGGACGTGAAACATCTGAAAGCGTTCCTCAACAGGAAAAAGAGCAGCACCCTTATCGCGGAGAGCAACAGCTTCGCTGATGCGACCCCTGAGTACGTCCAGAGCGAGATGTATCAGATCCTCGGTACCAGATGGAGCGGCTGGATTGGTCTGTACGTGTATGACCTGGCAAACGAGGCAGAGATTCCTCTCCTGTACCGATCTCATCACGAGCAGCCCTGGGAGTATCAGGGGGAAGGCATTGTGCTGATGAACGAACAACAGGAGGTGCTGGTCCTGGAAGGTGCGAGCATTGACTTCGCCTATACAGAAGAAGGGATGCAGGAGCTCTCTCTGACCGGAACCTACCGCTACACGCTTTCATTCGAGATCACACAGCCGCTTGCAGGCACCGAGGTGCTTGCTCAGTTCATGATCAATACAGAACCTGAAGAGGATGACCTTCTTTCAGCGTACGGTATCCCCTCTGTCTTCCCGGCTGTACAGATGAAACAGACAGCACATCACCGCGCCTATTACCTCTCTGGCAATTGGGCGTATAACAGCAGGCCCCTGCGTTTCAGCAGGCTCTTCGGTATGGCCCCTTTCATGGCCCGTTTCTCACCTCCCTCACAGGCCTTCATGTGGAAGGTCTACATGCCCCTTCTCGAATCGATTTTCTTGGAAGCGGAGGACCGCTCTCACCAGATCATTCCTCCTTTGAAGCGGGAGGTCTATACAGACGGACAAACATCACTTGCTGCACGGTCACGGGAAAAAGAACTCCAGATATATGAGGATGGGAAATGGAAACCCTTCTTCGTCGAAGGAGTCAATCTCGGCACGGCGATGCCGGGCAGGTGGTTTACCGACTTCCCTTCTGATATGAGTCTCTATTACCGATGGATGGTCCAGATGGGAGAACTCGGGGTGAACACTCTGCGTATCTACACCCTTCTGGATCCGCAGTTCTATGATGCGTTCTCTTTGTATAACCGTCTCCACCGTGAAGCACCGCTCTACCTCATGCAGGAAATCTGGCCCGAAGAACACCCTCCAGGTCTTGATTACCTGAAACCGGCCTATGTCGAGGCCTTTGAAAAAGAGATTGAACATGTGGTTGACGCGATCCACGGAAATGCCGACATCAAAGAGCGACAGGGAAGGGCCTGGGGAAATTACACTTCGGATGTCTCCGATTTTGTGATCGGGTATCTGGTCGGTCGAGAGCTGGAGCCTCATGAGGTGGAAGAGACCGACTCACAGCACCGGGGCTACCGGTTCACAGGGTCGTACCTGTCAACGACAGAGCAGGCGACCCCCACAGAATCGTGGCTCGCCGCAAGCTGTGACTACCTGACAGCCTATGAACAGCTGCACTACGGAAAGCAGCACCCTACATCGATCGTCAACTGGCCGATCCTCGATTATATCGATCATGAATCGGAACGTGATGAGAATGGAATCAAGGAGAACGAATTCAATGACAGGGTCGTCGTCGATATAAACAACATTCTCCTCGGTCCCGAGAACAAAGCTGGTTTCTTCGGCTCCTACCACATCTATCCGAACTATCCTGATTTCATGAACAACGATCCCCTGTACGATCAGTGGGAGGATGAGCAGGGTCGGTTCCGATACGGCGGGTATCTCAGAGAGTTTATGGAAGGACACCAGAGGTACCCTGCAGTGGTCGCTGAATTCGGTCTCGCGACCGGTATGGGGAACGCTCATGAGAATCCCGATGGATATCACCACGGGGGTATGAGCGAACAGGCTCAGGGAGAAGGGATCATCAGGATGTTCGAGGCGATGAAAAGAGAAGGATACAGCGGCGGCATCATCTTCGCCTGGATGGATGAGTGGGCCAAGAAGACGTGGACGACAGAGCCCTACATGATCCCCTACGACAGACATATCCTGTGGCACAATACAATCGACCCGGAACAGAATTACGGCCTCCTCGCCTACGAAGCGGTACGTCCGACTCGTGCCGGTGCCGAACTGGCAAGTCACTCTGTGATAGAAAGAATGAAGCTCGCTGCCGATGCCTCTTATCTGTGGATAGACATCCTCCTTGCTGAACCGCTCAACTTTGACGATCATGCATTGCTCATCGGCATCGATACCCTGTACCGTGACCGGGGTGAACTGCGGTACCTTCCTTCGCTGGACGTAACAAGCCCGACAGGCATGGAGTACCTTGTCAGGATCGACTCCTTTGACGATTCCCGTGTACTTGCCATCGAAGAGTCAGATTATACCCGCTATACCTTCTCCACTGCTCAGGGACTGAAGAGCACGGGAGAATTCAACTCGATGAGAAAACTCATCAACAAAGCAAGAGCACTGGAAGACGGCACACCGATTCCTGCCCTCTATGAAGATGCAAGTCTCCTTCGTTTCGGTTCCCTGAAAGGGAACACCAACCACTGGACTCAGGACGGGAAGGCCCTCACGATCAGGATCCCGTGGACACGGATACAGGTCAGCGATCCTTCCTCGGGTACAGTCCTCGATGATGAGGGAACCTACTACACAGACCCGCTTCGTGACACGATAGCAACCACCGCAGTACAGGAGATACATGTGAGTGCTCTTCTCGTATCCTCCGAGGGAGATGAAGCTCTCAGTGCTCCTGTGGCCCTTCCGCTCCCGCTTCAGGGATGGAACCAGGCAATCTATGAAGAGCGAATGAAGGACAGCTACACCATACTGAAAGACTATTTCAACAGGGAGGAGCATGATGAGTGACCTCACTCGAGCAGTACCGATAGCACAGGACCTCTGGTGGGTCGGCACCGAGGAAATCCCCTACAACCTTCAGTGCAACTCCTATCTGATGATCAATGGAGATACAGGAATCGTTTTCGAACCCGGCTCGGCGTTCTCTGCCGGGACCGTCATCGAAAAAGTCAGCTCTCTCATACCGATACAGAATATCGAGGCAATTGTCTGCAGTCACCAGGACCCTGACCTGTGCATGGGCATCGGGGAATTCGAGAAGGCAGGTTTCCGGGGGGTGATCTGCTGTCATGAACGGACGGCGATGATCATAAGATACTACGGTTTCCAATCACCTTTCTATCTTGTCAACCAACATGATTATGCCTATACAATGAACAGTGGTCTCACCTTCAGTTTCCTGTTCACTCCCTATCTTCACTTCCCCGGCTCCATCATGGTCTATCTGAAAGAACAGAAGACCCTGATGAGCGGAGATGTGTTCGGTTCCATTGGAGCGGACTGGACCCTTTATGCCGGGTCAAACTATCTGGACGGGATGGTTGCCTTCCACGAAGCGTATATGCCGAGCCATCGCATTCTAAGCGATGCGATGAGAACGATCGGCCGGTTTGATATCACCATGATCTGTCCGCAGCACGGGTCGATCATCAATGATTCAGTCGGGCGCTACATCGAGATTCTCAGAGAACTGCCCTGCGGCCTGTTCCTCGAGGTGAAAAAGAGGAAGCCCGGAGCGAAAGGGGAAGTGATCAATGCCGTGAACAAGGTACTGACCCGACTGATCACCATTCACGGGATTCAGGATGTCAGATCGCTATTCAGAGGATCGGGAATCACCATAGATGCAAAGAAACAGAGAATCAAGACAAGCACATTCCCGGAGAAAACTCTCTGGCAGACCTTCTTCTCGCTCATAGAAGAGAAGAGGGGTGCCGGCTACCTCAGTCCTCTTGCCCCCTTCACCGAACGTGTCAGTACCGAGCATGAACTTCCCCTCCCCTCCGTGTTTTCTTCTCTCCTGGCAAGCAGTGAACTGGAGATCATAAGAGGAAGAGAGGCACTTGAAGCGGCACAGGAAAAACTGCATGCTCTTCAGGAGAGCCTCTACCTTGACCCTATCACCAGACTATACAACCAGAATTTTTATGAAGCCTACCTGAAACGAGAAGTCAGTGAAATCAGAGAAGGCAGCGACAGCCTGATGCTCCTTCTGCTCACCATCGACAACCTTGACAGAATCAATCTCGATTTCGGCAGTGCAGAAGGGGACCGGACGATGAGGACACTGGGAGAACTGATATCCTCCGTGCCTATGAAAGAACCACAGATCTGCCGACTTTCAGGCGGCATTTTCGCCATAATCTGTCACTCTCTGAGTAAAGAGGAGGCTATCGGGCTCGCCGACATGCTTCGAGGTGCGATAACGCAGGATGAGCGCTTCATAGTGCCGATCTCGGTCTCGATGAGCCTGTATCACAGCGAAGAGCTGCCCGCCGATCAGCAGTATGATATCGATGACCTGGTGAACATCATCAACCAGAGTGCACTGTTCCGTCTCAGGCTGGCAAAGAAACAGGGGGGAGGAGAACTGGTCCATTCGTCAACGAGTAAGGCGGGAAGTCGCTCGGCCTTCACTGTTCTCCTGATCGACCGGCCCGGATTCGACCGGGATCTTATAGAAAAGGCACTCGAGAAGAATCGTTTCCGCGTCCTTACGGCCGATGATGGACTGGAGGGGAAAGAGATAGCAATGGAATCCGTACCCGACGCGATCCTCTGTGAACTCCTGGTTTCGAAGTTGAGCGGTCTGACCCTGCGTAAGGAGCTGCTCACTCGCTCACATGTCAGCTCGATACCGTTCATCCTCATGTCGGTCAACAGGAACGAACAGTCAATCAAGCGTGCCTATGAACTGAGTATCAGGCACTTCCTTAAACGCCCGGTCGCTTTGTATGAGATCATAGCACTGATGAAACTGATCATGGAAAAGGGGGAATGAGGTGCAGGTTTCCTTTGCTATCGGACTGACGGCAGCCCTTGTCATACTCGACTTTCTCCTTGTCCTTGCGCTTCTGAGCACCCGTGCCGTGAGGACCATACAGAAACGCAGCCGGGACCGTCTAGAGAGAAAACTCGTTTCCCAGACGACCGAAACAGTACTCGATCTGAGCGGTTTCAGCGACAAAGAACTGCTGCGATGGTATAACAGGATGGCACCTTCCATTACCCTGGAAGAGACTGTGGATGAGGAAATCCGCACCTTCCTGTCCTTATCTCGTTATGTGAAAAAGATGAAAGGCCGCCTGTCCAGCCGTTTGACCCTGAGGCGAATAGAGGCTGTCGCTGCTCTGAGGAATCTTCTCAGGGAGAATGAGATCCGCACCCTCTTCCTGAACGCTTTACGGCATGAAAAACATGAGGCGGTCACACTCTATCTGTTCGAAGCCCTTGCCCGATGGAAGGATAAAAGGGCGATCATTCCCATGATTCGCCGTCTGGGCAAGGCAAGCCCCTCCATGGCTCCCCGATACCGGGCAATTCTCATCACCTATGCCGAAAGGCTCCTTCCCTACCTCACAAGCCGACTTCACATCAACCGGGTCTACATGGGAATTCTTATCACAGAATACGCACAGAGCTACCCAAGTGATTCCTTGAGAGAGTATCTTGTGAACAAGGGACAGGAGAGCAACAGGCGTGTGCGGGAACAGGCCCTTTCTGCCCTCTGCCGCCATTATCCGGAAACCCTTATCACAGAACCTTTTTTCACAAGCCCCTACCGCTCAACAGCTTCATACGTGATCCGTGCCTACGCCCAGCTGATGGACGCTTCCCATATCCCCGCGATGCTGAAGTATGCCGTACGCTCCTCACTGACAGACCAGCTGGTCCTCTCGCTCACCGAAATGACCACCCGGGACCCTTCCATACTATTCACCCTTCTTGATTCTTTTGAAAAAGGGATGAAGCATCATACTCAGATGGTACTTGCCCGCGTACTGAACAACCGCATCGCCTACCTGCTGGAATCACACGACGGTCTTCTGGCAGATCAGCAGATAACCCTCATCCTGCATCTGATTGAAAGCAACCATATAAGCGGTCTCGTCCAATTCCTCAACACCACGCATAATGAAGAGAAACAGAACCAGGTGATCGGTGTTTTTTCGCGCCTCGCCAAAAAGGACAGGAAACTGAGGCGGACACTGTCCACCTACCTCCACCCCCTCCTGTACGACAAACTCTCAGTTCCACCGTTACAGCCTCAGGCGAAGGAAGTATCCCCTCACACAGAGAAACCGCAGCGTGCAAGGCTCTTCCTGCTCCTTCTGTTCACCCTCATAAGCCTTCCCCTGCTCATCTTCTTCAGAGAGCTGCCTAATCTGGTGAATCTCGACCTCGGTGATCTAGGCAGACTCTATGTCGTACGATACAACTATCTGCTCGTCTACTATTTCATGGCAGCAGGAGTGATCACCATGGGAATACTTGTGCTCTCGTTTCATTCCGCCCGCATTCAGAACCGGCTGTGGAGAGCTAAGGATACCCGGCTTCTGTTCACCCGGGGACTCCTTCCCTCAGTGTCGATCATTGCACCGGCGTATAATGAGGAAGCGAACATCATCGAGAGTACGAACAGCCTTCTCAACCAGCAGTACCCCGAGTTCGAGCTGATTGTTGTGAACGACGGTTCCCGTGACATGACCCTCCGTGCTCTTATCGACTATTTCAACCTGGAGAAACAGGACCGTCTGGTTCACTCTGTACTTACTACGCGTCCTTTAAGAGGTATCTACACGAACAAGAATATCCCTAACCTTATCGTCGTAGACAAGGTGAACGGGGGAAAGGCCGATTCTCTCAACATGGGGCTGAACGTGGCGAAGGGACAGTTCTTCTGCGGAATCGATGCCGACAGTCTTCTTGAGCCGGATGCCCTTCTCAAGGCCGTATCTCTGATGCTCGATTCAACCAGCGAGAGCATAGCCTCGGGGGGGAATATCTGCCCGGTCAACGGCTGTAAGGTCGAGCTCGGCTCGATAGAGAGGATCACGGTACCTTCCAGATTCCTTGCCCGGTTCCAATCTCTCGAGTATATCCGATCGTTCATGACCGGTCGTATGGGATGGGCGAAGATCAACCTGCTGCTCATCATCAGTGGAGCCTTCGGTGTGTTCCACCGCAAGAGGACGATACAGACCGGGGGCTATCTCACGAAGAGCGGCAGATATCATAAGGATACTGTTGGAGAGGATATGGAGCTGGTTGTCCGCCTCTCAAGATTCATGCGGGAGAAGGGACAGAAGTACCGGGTACATTATGCAGGTAATGCGAACTGCTGGACGGAAGTGCCCGAGTCGTTCCAGGTGTTCAGAAGACAGAGAGACCGATGGCAACGTGGACTGATCGACATCATCCTGTTCCACAGCAGCATGCTCTTCAACCGCAGATACGGTAGACTTGGTCTTATAGGAATTCCCTATTACTTCATCTTCGAGCTGATTGGACCATTTATCGAAGCACAGGGCCTGATTCTCATTGTGCTCAGTGCTCTCCTTGGTCTTCTGAACTTTCCGGTAGTCCTTGCACTGTTCAACGCGACCGTACTCATGGGAATCATGGTCTCTCTCACCAGTCTGTTCATCAGTGATTTTGACCGTCCTCTATACAGCATGAAGGATATAGGGAGGCTTCTCTCGCTCACGATCATTGAGAATTTCGGCACCCGTCAGCTGATCAGTCTCATGCGTGTCGGAGCATACTTCAACGCCATGCGCAGTGACAGGGGATGGGGTGTTCAGGTGAGAACGGGATTCAAGGCAGGGGAACAAACGAAAAAGAGGTGACACTCAGGTGAATCTCCTGGTGAAGAGGAGTCCCTCTGAACAGCCAGAGGTTGATTCTGAAGTGAGCATTCCCTTCGCTCGGACTTTCTGGATAGTGCCAGTTCTGTATACGCATCGCGTCGCTTGAGGTATCATCGGGGTCGACAGTTCCATGGTATGAGGAGAACCAGACCCCTTCGGGGCTCCATATGATCCGGTGTGTTGTCACTGAACCTTGAAGAAGGGGATCGAAGACAAACAGTCTTTCTTTATTCGTATACGGCTGAACCACATACTGCATCTTCGTCCCGTCCAGCTCACCCCAGGCGGCAAATTCGATATCGATCTCACGGTTGTACAATTCAGGGTTCATGTCCCAGGTAAAAAATCCGGCAACGACCTGCGGCTCATACCGGTGGATTGGAGTACCCACGGTGAAGGTATAGGTACCGTATCCTGTGGGCTCAAGTGTGTAGACCTCACTTGCCATCCAACGCCCTCCGCTCTTCTTTATCGTGAGGTGAAGCCCATTCTCATCCACCCACACTGAACGAGGCGAGTCACTGTAGACATTAGGTCCGGGAGCCACCGGTGTATCTGACGCTTTGACTCCCCACAGCATATCTGAAAAAACAAGGGTCCTCACGCTTTTGCTCATAAGAAGAGAAGGGAGTAACAGACAGATAGCAAAGACTGTCAGGCGCCTCATCTTCTGTCGCCCATCAGGTCCAAAGCTTTCGTGACCATCACATCACTGCTGTAGTTCTCAACGTTCATTGCACCGATTTCCCAAGGATCAATGTTTTTCATGAATTGAGCTTCGCTCTTTGAGGTTCTGATTGCAGTATATCCAGCTTCCATGGCGGCCTGAGTGATAACAGGGTCACCTGCACCGCTGCCGAACGGAAGGGCAAGGACTCGTACCGGTTCACCTGTCTGCTCTTCGATGATCCGCTTTGATTCGTTGAGTTCCCGTCTTATTTCGGGCAGGGAGAGCTCGCCGAGAGGCCGATGAGTAAGCGAGTGGGAACCGAATTGAAAGAGCTGTTTGCCATCAGAGGTCCGATAGCTGCCAATCTCACGCACCTGATCCCAGTTCATGTAGCCGACGGTTCCGATGAAAGAGGGAACGATGAAAAAGGTAGCTTCGATTCCGTATCGTCTGAACAAGGGATAGACGATTGCGTAAATCGACAGGTCTCCGTCGTCGAAGGTGATGATCGCCCGGTCAGGGGACATCCTGTCTGCTCCGTTTAGAGCATCATCGAAATTTGTGATTCTAAAATTTCTCTTGATGTAGGCAAGGTCATGTTCGAAGTTGTACAGATCACGGTTGTAGGTATTTCCCGTTCTGCCATACACGATGTTGTGGTACAGCAGGACCAGGAGTTTAGGATCTTTTCTGGCAGGCACCTGTTGTTTTACGTCCATAGAAGAAAAATTCAGGCTGCTGTTCACCTCATTCAACGCCGGTTTCCAGTATCGTACAGGAGGAGATGGGCTGCCTGTAATATCGGTCACAACCCCCTCAATTCCGTCTGCAGACACCGGAAAAGAAAGAATGAACAGGACCAGAAGAACTGTAACACCACGAAAGGTGGTTATCGACTGACACCATCCTGATCTGGAACCGACGCCCTTCCACGGCTTTGTGAAGGAACTGTTCATCACCATACATGAATTCATGCATGTAAGATAGTAAGAAATGTCAGCGCTATCAAGAGATACTCTCTACTTTCTGCTGATATACTTGACAGTCTTTGTAAACATTGTTTACTATATATACAATGAGTATCAAAGATAGAAAGGAACGAGAACGACACAGATTGAAAGAGAAGATTCTTGGGGCGACAGGGGATATCATCAGTGAACGTGGTGTGGAACATCTGACTATCCGCTCTCTGGCTGAGAAGATCGAATACTCTCCCCGCACTGTCTATCTCTATTTCCGTGACAAACAGGAGGTGCTTGAGGCTCTCGTCGAACAGAAATTCCGCTCCACTTTTGAAAAAATCCAGAAAATCTCCAACACTGTTCCTGCAGAGGATGCTCTCAGGATTCAGATCGAAGGGCACCTCAGAATGGCTCTGGCACATCCGCAGACCTACCGGGTTCTCAACCATCTTCTCGTTACTCCTTCCCATATTCCCGGAGAATACCAGATAAAGGTAGAAAATCATGCGAAGGATGTACTTAAAAGATACACGGGACAGACGGAGTCCCTTGAGACTCTCGCGGCGACCTTTCTCGCTGCTCTGAGAGGCATCAGTGTCAGCCTCGTTCATGCATCTGCGACACTCTCGCAGGAGGAGATCGAACAGAGGATAGCAGCTGCGACCGGCATGCTGCTGCGAGGCATCCCGACACGTCACGATGAATGACGCTCACCGCTGCACCCTACAAGACCGACAATAAGGAGTTCCACCATGAATAAAACACTACACCGAAACGACGACCGTACCATCGGCATCCTCAGTGTTCTCATCATAGTCTCAGCCATATCTGCCACAGCAGTCGGTATCTATTCAGAGAAAGGACCGGGACCGTACACCTACACCTCTATCCGGGGTGAGACAATAACAGTCTATGGAGAGGGAATCTACCAGCACATGAGCGAAGAAGTCGCTCTGCAGGGCATCGCACAGGACTACTTCACCCTGTTTGCTGCCCTTCCCCTTCTCGCTGTGGTCTCCGTCGTGTTCAGGAAGTGCCTTTCAGGACAGATCATCCGTACGGGAGTATTCGCCTACCTGTTCATTCAGTATCTCTTTTACCTTCTCATGGCAATGTACTCGGCTCTATTTCTCCTCTATGTAGTCCTGACAGGCACAACCTTCTTCGCATTTCTCCTGTCGCTGCGGTCTGTCGATGTCTCAGCTCTCTTCACGAAGAATTCCCTGCGGTTTCCCCGCAGGTATATCGGGACAGTTCTTCTGATCAATGCATCCACAATAACCCTCCTGTGGCTCTCCGTGGTCCTGCCTCCCCTTCTTGACGGATCGATCTATCCGCCTCAGGTGGAACACTACACGACACTCATCGTGCAGGGGATGGATCTGAGCCTTCTGCTTCCTCTGGCCGCCGTCTCCGCGCTTCTTCTCCTCAGAAAAAAGCCCTCAGGGTATCTGTATGCTTCAGTGTATACCGTTTTTCTTTCCCTTCAGATGCTTGCGCTCAGTGCAAAGATCGCTGCAATGGGACTCGCCGGTTACAGCATCATTCCGGTTATTTTCATCATACCCGGTTTTTTCCTTGTCTCATTCATCGGCACTGTCAAGATCATACTGGCGTTCCGGCAAAAGAAGGATTGAAGCCCATTCAATGTGCAGCAGTCTGAATTACTACTGAACAGCTATCACGGGAAGCCTGTGACAGCTGTTCGGTCAGGCGTTAATCTGGACATTCATTGTCAAAAAGGGTGGTCAGTTCAGTCAGGTCGCCGTATAATGTTGCAGAAACAGCGAAATAAAACCTCTAAGATCGAGCCTTTATTTCTCTGCCATCACCCCACTGTTCAAGGAGTTGCATTATGAATCGAGGTGTGTTGCTCATACTGCCTGTGTTTCTGTTCGTGTTTTTCAGCTGTGAGATCCCTCCCTTCCATAGCTATGAGGAAGAGGCACTGGCTCCGTATGACGGGTCGATGACCTGGGTTAAGGTCGCCGACAAAACGTCCTTCTCGAGGCGATATGATCATGCAAGTATCACCTTCGCCGATAAGCTATGGGTTCTGGGGGGGTATGACCCCACCCAGAGAGGTCAGGAAGACGGCTACCGGGAGGATGTGTGGTCAAGTATCGACGGCTCCGAGTGGACCCTGGTCACCGATTCCGCCCCCTGGAAAGGTCGGCGCGGTCATGCTGTTGCCGTTCTTGACGGATATATCTACCTCAGCGGCGGCTTCGCCGTCGACGAAGAGACCGGTGAGCGCACCTACAGCAGAGATGTATGGCGCAGCAGTGACGGTGCAGAGTGGGAACAAGTCACAGATTCAGCGGCCTGGGGAAAACGAATGAATCATGCCATGGTTGCAAGCGGCGGGAATCTGTACCTGTTCGGAGGAATGAAGAACGGTATTACCTATTATGATGATATGTGGAAATCCAGTGACGGGGTGACCTGGACTCAGGTGACCGGCGGGACACTGCCTGGCAGGCGGGCTTCGTTTGCCTCTACCGCCGACGATGAGGGAGTGATCTACCTTCTCGGAGGTTCCTATGAAGATATCGATCCTGATAACAGCGGCTCCATAGACCCCGCATGGGGACCGGGATGGGAGGCACTGTGGACCTACGACCCCTCTGCGTCGAGTCCTGAATGGACACAGAGTGCAATTCCGAGATGGAAAACCGGCATGAGGGCGGAATTCGCTCTTTCCTTTCTTGGAGACACGATGATCAATCTCAGCGGGAGAGCAAATTCGAGCTACCGCTTCAGCAAGGATACATCGACCTATTCACTCGAGATGTATGCAGACTCCTCCTGGCATACCGATTCCATAGGACCTCCCCTGCCGCCCCGCTACAGCTACGGCACAGCTGTAAAAGAGATAGACGGAATTGAGTACCTGTTCGTTATCGGAGGTCTTGGCGACAACGGCCCTGAGAACGACGTATACCGGGGAACTCTTGGAGGCACTCTATGAAAAAGCTCATTTTTACCATGTTAGGCCTCTCGCTTCTATTTCCACTCTGGTCCTGGACACCCAGCAACCAGCCTATTGAACTCGGGCCCCTGCCGCTGAGCTATACGGGTCTTCCCGATGACTACCTGTTTCCCACCTACCTCAGCGATCCGTTCGCGGTTCGCACTGAACTCGGCTTCAAGTTCCTCTCCATAAGTGAAGCCTACCCTGATGAGCTTGGGGAGGGGGCCCGAAGCGATGTCGCCCTGGGCCTGAGGTTCAACTTCTTCCGTTTCTCCCCTTCCTTCGATCCCTCACTCGGAATTGAGGCGGAACTGGGGTTCATGACTCCCTTCTACATGAATGCAAGCGGGAACGACATGATCGGCTTCGACGGAGTCTATTATTTCAGCCTCTCGCTGAAACCCTTCGACTGGATCACCTTCAGAGCATCACGTCACCATTACTGCAGTCACTACGGTGATGAATATGATGATAATTTTGATGGCAATCCCTATGTAGATTTCGACATCACCCTCAACCTTAACATGTCGACACTGGTCAGAGATGATTTCGTCTTCTCGGTCGCTGTGTATCCTATGGAGATTTTCAATCCACAGAGCCGGACCTCGGTCATGCTGTACGGTGACTACGCACCGATCCTACTCGGGGAAGATATCCTGACCGACCGACACACCACCCCAGCCTATTATGCCTACCTCTGGTATCAGCTGGGCATAGAGGTGACTCATCAGCTCCTCTCGGATCACAACGCAGGGTCCCTCTACTTCGCCGCTCAGGTAAGTGCCTGGCAGATGACAGGCTATGCTCCCAACATAAGCGGAAGGATCGGGTATATGTTTCCCGAAACAGAGATGCCGGGAGCCGGCATGAGACTTTCACTGATCTACTATGACGGTCAGTCGACGATCAACAACTTCATCTACACTCGGGAGCGCTATACGGGAATCGTATTCACTATCGACGTGTAGCAACAGGATTCATACCGGCACAGGCCTGTCATACGTGAAAAATCGTGGCGGATCTGGTGCCGGTATCATTGCAGTTGTTCCTGTATTGAGCAAATTCTCCTTTGTAGGAATATGCTGACATATACCTATCATTCCGTGACAGATTTTACTCAATCGTCTATACTTGCTTCAATGCTTCACCTGAACTGTGTTTCCATCAATATCCTTCCTGCCATCCTGATTCTTATCACTCAGATATATCTTGGACGGCCCTCCTTCCGCTTCAAACCCTCGACGACTCCTGACATGGTGATCTTCTCCTATATGAGTCTGTCCATATTCCTTCTGCTCTTCCTTGAAACGGTCAGGAAACTCATCACCTTCTGGCCCGAATCTGTGAACCGTCCATTGCATACCTTCATCTACTTTCTCTATTTCTCACTGCTCTACGCTCCTTCATCGATCTATCTGCTGTATGCGAACTATCACCTGAACGGCAGTATACGCAGAATCAGGAACATGCTGAAAATCATTATCCCGTTCAACATCGGTATCATCCTTGTGTCGGCATCTGCACCGTGGACAGGGTTTCTGTACCGGATAGATGAGAGTAATACGTACATCAGATCGACGGGCTTCTCTGTCTTTATCACGCTGCTGTTCCTTCTCACGTTCATCGGGATACTCTTTGTCGTGTCAGGGGGAAAGCGACACCACACCAAAACAATCAGGACCCTCCTTGTCTTCCCTGCCATCATCATCCTGGCAGGGAGTGTTCAGATCCTGATCGAAGGCATCTCCATTGTGTGGCCCTCTACTATCATTTTCGTGGTGATCGCTGCCATGACCATCCAGAAGGACCAGAAGCATATCGATCATCTGACCGGGCTGGTCAACAGAAGAAGTTTCGATTACACCCTCTCTGTGGAACTGGAACGAAGCAGGCGGTACGGATCTCCCCTGAGTCTGCTCCTGATGGATATAGATCATTTCAAGGCCGTCAACGACGAGTATGGGCACAGCGTCGGAGACCAGATCCTGACCCAGATCGCGTGGATACTATCGAGTCACATACGGACCACGGACACCGCAGCCAGATGGGGCGGGGAGGAGTTCGGCATCCTTATGCCGGAAAGCGATCAGGAGGAAGCCGCCGCTGTGGCTGAGACCCTGAGACGTCGTATTGAGAACTTCACATTTGTGAACGGCATCAGGGTGACGATGAGTTTCGGAGGTGCGCAATGGCTGAAGCTCGGTTCGAAAAGTCTCTGGTTCAAGCGGGCCGACAGGGCTCTCTACCGGGCGAAGAAGAATGGACGAAACCGGGTCGAACAGTGTCGGTGGCTGACTGCCATCTCGCCTCGAGACAGCTTCCTGCGCTGGAGGAAGGAGTATGAGACCGGATATGAGGAGGTGGATAATGATCACCAGGCACTGGTTAGCATTGCCTCCCGCATCCTTCGCAAGCCTGAGAGCCAAAAAATCCTGAGTCATTCGATAGAAACTCTAAAAAGAATTCTACAGGTCCATTTCTCTCATGAGGAGGAGCTGATGAAAAGCTATGGTTACTCTGAAATGGTTCAGCATTCGAAGGTACACCTTCAGCTCCTTGAAGAGTCTCGGGTGGCTTTTCAGGAGGTAGAACGAGGATTCTATGATAACCTCTATTTTTTCCTCATCGAAGACCTCCTGATCCGTCACCTGTTCGATCTTGACCGGCACCTTGCCTCATTTCTCAAGACTACGGCACCTGTTCCAGGCTTCCCCGCAGGTACTTGAGAGCATAGGCGATAATGCTCTATCCATGACGGCGATTGTACATTGACACAATCAATTGGCCTCCCTATGATACCCTCATGTGCGGAATAGTAGGATACCTAGGAACAAAGAATGCTACAGACATTCTCATTGACGGACTGAAGAGACTCGAGTATCGAGGCTATGACTCTGCAGGTGTTGCGATACACACCGGACAGGCCCTGACCGTCCTGAAGGAGGCCGGACGCATAAGCGTTCTTGAATCACTCCTGAACGAGGCGAAACCGGAAGGAACCAGAGGTATAGCTCACACCAGATGGGCCACGCACGGCTCCCCGAGTCAGCTCAACGCCCACCCGCACACCGATGTCTGTCACCACACAGCGGTCGTTCATAACGGTATCATCGAAAACTATCTCGAAATCAGGAACTGGCTTAGGGAGAGAGACATCCTCTGCGTGACCGACACTGACACTGAAGTGGTGGCTCTCCTTGCAAACACACTCTGGAACGGCAATCTCCTCGATACCATGCGGGAGGTTGTCAGAAGACTCAGGGGTTCCTATGCACTTGCCCTGATGCATCACGCACATCCCGATGAGATCGCTGTAGCACGTAAGGATTCGCCACTGGTAATCGGTGAAGGCCTCTCGGAGATGTTTCTTGCAAGTGATGTGACAGCGCTGCTGCCATATACGAGAGAGTTCCGCTTCCTTGAAGATGGTCAGATCGGCATCGTCCGTCAGGACGGAGTTTCGATACACGACAGGGACGGAAAGCCGGTGACGGTCGAGAAGACCACGATAACCTGGAACAGTGAAGCCGCCGAGAAGGGAGGCTGGGACCACTTCATGCTCAAAGAGATGATGGAGCAGCCGGTGGTGATCAGGAATACGATCGGAAGCAGAATCGCTGATAACCGGGAGTCGATAATTCTTGATGGAGAGTGCACAAGCAGTACCTACCTTGAGCACATCGACAAGATCTACATCACCGCCTGCGGGACAGCCTACCATGCGGGGATGGTCGCCAAGTATCTGTTCGAACATATGGCGGGAATCCCCGTTGAGGTCGAGTTCGCCTCCGAGTTCCGCTACCGGGAGCCGCTGATCAATGCACGAACCCTTGTCATCGTAATCAGTCAGTCGGGTGAGACCGCTGATACCCTTGCAGCCATGAGGGAAGCGAAACGGCGCGGGGCAAAGGTGCTTGCTATCGTCAACACAGTGGGTTCCACCATCGCACGTGAAGCCGACAGTGTGCTCTTCACCTGGGCGGGCCCCGAGATTGCAGTAGCTTCCACGAAAGCATACATCGCACAGCTGTCGGTGATACATCTCCTTGCAGTTCACCTTGCCACGGTACGGGGCACGATGAGTCCCTTCGAGATAGAGCAGTACCTGAACGAACTGGAACAGATCCCTGATAAGATCGAAACGATCCTTCAGCGAAGAGAAGAGATTAAAACCCTTGCAGCGAAATTCGCACACGGGCGTGATATCTTCTTCCTCGGGCGAGGCTTCGATTACAACATCGCCCTCGAGGGATCACTGAAACTGAAGGAGATATCCTATATCCACAGTGAAGCATATCCTGCCGGAGAGCTGAAACACGGCACAATCGCCCTCATCGAGGATGACACGTTCGTGGCAGCGCTCTGTACACAGAGTCCCATGGTCGAGAAGATGATCAGCAATATCAGGGAGGTAAAGGCACGAGGAGCGGTCGTACTTGCCATAGCGAAGGAAACTCACAGGGAACTCACAGACGTGGCTGACATGACCCTCTTCCTTCCTGACACACCAGATGCGCTTGTTCCGATCCTTGCCATCGTCCCCCTGCAGCTATTCGCCTACTACTGTGCCATCGAAAGGGGCTGTGACGTTGATAAGCCGAGAAACCTTGCCAAGTCGGTAACGGTGGAGTAGGTTTCCTATGACATATAATTCAGAGAAACTGATTCCCTTTGACTTGAATCAGTTTCCTCTGGATCGATCCTGGAAAGATGTGGTTGTAAAGTTCGATGTCTCGGTCACGTCTCAATCTCTTTCACTGAAACAGATCAATGATGGTTATGAATATCGACATGAAATAATCATGAGACTTCATGATGAAGGTTTTTCTGACAGAGAGATTTCTGAACATCTTAACGATCAGAATATCCTGACACCGACTGGACTTGAGTACTATCCGAAACTGGTTTGGGTAACGAGAAAGAAATTCAGAGATCGGGAGGATCGTAAATCAGAGTACGATATCCAGATCGGTCCAATGAGTTTTTATTTGAGGAGAAAAACTATGTATAAAGTAAAATAAAAAAAGGGTATTATTGGGAAATATGATTTTGAGAGGGAAGGTAACATGAAAAAACTATCAATAGGAATACTAATATTGTTCCTTGTAATGTTGGTTTTAAATCTCCTGATGTACGAGAAAATCATTTCTCCTCTGCCCGTCTTTCGAGGTTATGAGATGGATAAAACTGTCTTTCTCAGTATTCGGGTTCTATTAATTAATTTTATTACTTTAATTGTTTTTCTCATACTATCAAGAAGTGTAAGACGATCTCATAAAAGTAAAAATCTGGGGATTGTCGGTTCTCTGATTTTGATTGTGATTATAGTTAAAACGGTTGTAGAGTTTACCGGTTTATTTAACGTTGTTGTTTTGGAATTACAAATGATCCCTCTTCTCGTTGGAATCATCGGAGTTTTTATCTATATAGTATTGAAAAATAGGTTTTTATTAGAAAAAGACTTTTGGAAAACTGTGAAGTTCTCAAAGGTTGAGATTCTCATTCTGATCCTGGGACTTGTTTCATACATTGGTTTAACTCTCCCTGTAATTATCATTATGAATAATTAATCACCCCAGGATTTTGGCGGGACGGATTACGGTGGAATAGGTTTCCTGTTCCATCACTCATCGTGTGTTCAGCGTCGGCCTCATCACCTCTTTCAGAATCGGTTCGCAGCCTCAGTCAAAGAAATGCAGGAGAGGATCATCTTCTTCCTCCTGTGGTAACGGCTGGGTCGTGACCAGGATCACTTCTCCCTCTATGTTCAGACCGTATCTTCTTAATACCGGAGCGTTATGGTTTAGGCATTCTCCTGTGCGCAGATTGAATTTCCACCCATGACGAGGACAGGTTGCGATATCACCGGAGATATGACCTTTGGTGATATCGGCCCCCATATGCTTACAACCTACTTCGATTGCATAGAACTCTGCATCCCGTTCTTTGATGATTCCAATTTTTTTACCCAGAATGGAAACACTCACAATCCTCTTATCCCTGAAGTCATTCACATGTGCCGCTTTAACATAATCCAATTGAATTCACCCTGCCTTTACCATCTCTGCATGAGAGTCAATACCCTTTCGGACACACCAAGCCTATGCCTGATCGAGTCCCTGTCGTCATAATCCTTTGTATAGTACATGAATTTCGTATGAACATGAACCAGAATCCGCAGGGTATCTCTCACAGTAACCGCATCAGGTACGAATCGGAATGCAGAAATGCTGATTTATACGAGCATTCAA